>Ga0302215_10000279_pt1 | contig 38072 bp, 36 predicted proteins | sample II_Fen_N3_1_FD_194580 | JGI IMG/M metagenome (GOLD analysis project Ga0302215, IMG submission 194580) | Peat permafrost microbial communities from Stordalen Mire near Abisko, Sweden - II_Fen_N3_1 | ecosystem: Environmental > Terrestrial > Soil > Wetlands > Permafrost | place: Sweden: Abisko... | reverse complement strand
TCAAAAAAAAACAGTTCCAGGTTATTTCAGTGTTCAAAAAACATATTCGTTAACAAAATTGTTATAACAGAAATTTTAGAATCCCGTTTGAATTAAATCAATGAAGATAAAAATGTAATTGTATAACTATCTGTATCTTAAATTTAATATCCGTACAGATTGAACTTAACTTTAATTAGTTCTTTCCTTTAATTTATAGCTATTAACCTTTAATATATATCCTCAAATGAAAAACGTAAGTTCTATAGCAACTTTACTCTTTGTGGTAGTTGCGGTTTTCGGATTCGGGTTGGCATTAGCAATAAACGGTGAAGTGTCATCATCTGGGAGTAAGACCATTGAAACAATTTTTATACTTGCAGGTATCCTGATCGGGTGGTCGACAAAAGTAGCCAATCAGTGGAATCGGGCCATTGTGCTACGGCTTGGCAAATACCAGTCGTTACAGGGTCCCGGTATCTTTTTTATTATCCCCATCATTGATTATATACCTTACTGGATTGATATCCGGGTGATCAGTACTTCCTTTAAGGCGGAGAAAACACTGACCAAAGATACCGTTCCGGTGGATGTGGATGCCGTACTTTTCTGGAAAGTGATTGATCCTAAAAAGGCAGCATTGGATGTGGCCGATTATTACAGTGCGATCAGCTGGGCATCACAGACGGCACTCAGGGATGTGATCGGTAAAACTTTACTGGCGGATATGCTGGAAGGCAGGGATAAAATAAGTACACTCTTACAAGCTATTATTGATGAAAGGACCGAACCCTGGGGAATCAATGTTATTTCGGTGGAAGTAAAGGATGTACTGATTCCACAGGGACTGGAAGCTGCTATGTCGATGCAGGCTCAGGCTGAACGAGAACGACAGGCCCGTGTCATTTTGGGAGACTCGGAACGTCAGATTGCAGAAATGTTTAACGAAGCTTCTAAAAGCTATGCTGACAACCCTACTGCTTTTCACCTAAGGGCTATGAATATGCTCTATGAGGGACTTAAAACAAATTCGACCATTGTGATCGTGCCTAGTACAGCTGTTGAAAGCATGGGATTGGGAGGCATAAACGGGACGGTTGCACTGACAAATGCCATAAAGAAGGAGTGAGAAGTAAGTCGGTAGTATGTAGTGAGAGGTAAGGAGTAAGGAGTAAGAGGTAAGGAATGAGAGATGAGAGATGAGAGGAATGAGAGGTGAGAAATGAGAGGTGAGGAGAGGAATGATAAATGAGTAAGTAGTTAGTTTTTAGATATGTAATAATCAACACAAAGTTCTGAAATTTGTTTACTCTATTATAAATCTTAGTCGACTTACTTACTTCTTACCTCTAACCTACCGACTACCGGCTACCGACTACTTTCTCATTCCTTTTGTGCTTTTGCTTCATTCTCAGCCATTCTTGCCATTACGATTTTAGTTATCAGATCGTTTGGAATGGGGTTGTCAGGGGAAAAGCGAATGGTTCCGGTTGATGTTTCAAAACCTTTGATATCATCCTTAAAATCTTTCAGAATAGTAGAGCTCATTACAAAGAATGAGCAATGATTTTTCGCGGCTCCAAATCCTACTAACAGACCCTTGTACTTATAGGATGGTACCTGATAACTAATGGTTTCTTCGGCACCAGGCACCAGAAACTTTATGATTTGTCTGATATTTTCAAGAGCTATGTATACGTTGTCGGGCAGTTCATTTAAATAATCTGTTACCGATTTAATTTTAGTTTTATGATTATTTTGTTGCATGATACTCCCGTTTTTAAAATTTTAATTAACGTGTTATTACAATTAGAAATAAATATAAATTTTTATATCGTTCCTGTTTCTGCATCAATGCGACAACTCCTCTGTGAAATCAGAAACTGATAAGATAATGAGTCTGGATAGTCTTCATTGGTTTTTGCTTCCCGAATTAGCCCTTTTTATATACAGAAAGATAAAAACCTTCAACTTATTAAAAAGAGTGATTAAAAACGTTCTATTTAGTCTGAAAGATAGTCCTTCATGTAAAATAACCCTACTAAAGAAAAGAGTAAGCGTATCTGTAAACAAAGAAAGAGATAAAAGAAAAAGAGAGTGACCTAAAGCAGACATGTATGATTTAGAGATACAGGACTTTAAAAACAATCTCCGATAAGTATTTACCGTACGACTCTATAACAGATTTATTAAATATAAACACATGGTCGCACCCAGAATTTCATTTGTTTACTCCGTAAACTGTGAAAATCAGTACCTGATGACTACAACCTCAACCAGATAAAATTACTAAGTACAACCATGTGGCAATAATTTTTATCATTTTTATTAAGAAGGGGTATTGTGATTTGATGTTCTTTCCATCTCACGGTTCATAGCTTCTTCGTTCATAAATAATAGTTCCCATTGGTGACCATCCAGATCTTCAAAACTTCGTTGGTACATCCAACCTAAATCTTCGGCGGCAAAGTAACTTGCGCCCCCTGCTGCGATTGCCTTATACACCATCTCATCTACCTTTTCACGACTATCGAGTTCAATAGAAATAAAAGTTTCAGTGAATTTATGTGCATCATTGATTTGTTTACGCGTAAATTCTTTAAACTTGCTTTCTGTCACCAACATGGAGAATATATTCTCTCCAATAATCATGCACGCTGCTGTTTCATCAGTAAAAAGAGGATTAAACCTGAATCCCAGGCGGGTAAAGAAATCAATTGATTTATTCAGATCCTTTACCACTAAATTGACATAAATCTTTGTTGTCATATCTTTTGGAATTAATCTGTTTAGAAATAATTATTACATAAAACAAATAGGTTTTGGAAAAGGTTCAAAAAAAAGGAAATAGTAAGTCGATTATAGTGAGTAGCTTAAAGTTTATTGATGAGAGTTAATAGTTGGAAGTCCGGAGCAGTTAGTTGTTGTCTGTATTTTTTAAGTTTTTTATTTGTAACCTGTAGTTTCATGATTGTGAATTCTTTACTTGTTTTAAATTTTCATATTAAAAGTGATAAAAATAAAGTGGTATCGTTTTTGTTTATGCAATACGTGTCACTCAGTTCTAAAGGTGTATGATTAAGCTTTCTGTTGAGGTTACAGACATTAAATATTAGTAATACAACAATTTAAATAAATAGTTAGAGTGCCGTTTCTAGGATGAGACGGATTATGAATTGATTAAAAGGTGTGAATGATGTAACTTATTTCATTAATTGTGTAATGCATTCGAATGTAAAAGTCCTCACCTTTGCCGAGTGAAAAGTAATTGATATTTTAAAATAAAACAAAATGAAAATATTAAAAATATTTATTGTAGGAATTGTCCTTTTACTTGCCGGTTCAACCCAGGCGCAGGTATCAGTGAGATTGAATGTTGGTACACCACCTCAATGGGGACCTGCCGGTTATGACAATGCCCGTTATTATTATCTACCGGATATTGAATGCTATTATGATGTCAATAATTCATCGTATATCTATTTTACGGGAAACAGATGGATTCACAGTCGCTCGTTACCTTACCGTTATAGAAACTATGATTTGTATGGCGGTTACAAAGTAGTAATGAATGATTATCGTGGAAACAGACCTTATGATCATTTCAGGGAATACAGATCGAGATATGGCAGAGGATACAGAGGGCATGAACAGCGCAATATCGGAGAACGTCACGGAGATCGCGGAAGAGGACATGAAATCTATCAATCGTACAGAAGGGATAACCGTCACGAAGTAAGAGGTCCGGAAAGACGATATAACCAGAATGACCGTGGCAATCACCAGGTACAGGCCAGAGGAAATGACAGAGGACAGTTCCGTGGAAATAACAGAGCTCAGATTCGTGGAAATGACAGAGGTCAGGGCCGTGGAAATGACAGAGGGAATAACAGGGGCCAGGATAGAGGGAAAGGCAATAACGAACGTCACAATTAATACCTGAAATATAATTATAGTATTTTCTGAATAAAAAACAAACTAAGCAGATAAAAAAATGAAAACTTTAAAATTAATGGTTTTTGGAATGATGTTGATCTTTGCCGGTTCACTGCAAGCTCAATTGTCAGTAAGAGTAAATATCGGAACACCTCCTGCATGGGGACCAGCCGGATATAACAGTGTACACTATTATTACCTTCCCGATATTGAAAGTTATTATGATGTAAATAATTCGATGTTTATTTATTATCAGGGAAACAGATGGATTCATAGCCGGACATTACCTTACCGCTATAGAAATTACGATTTATACGGTGGTTATAAAGTGGTAATGAATGACTATCGTGGTAACCGTCCTTATGATCATTTCAGAGAATACCGGACAAAATATGCCAGAGGATATCGTGGACATGCACAACGAAATATTGGTGTCCGGAATGATAACCGTGGCAGAGGACATGAAGTAGTTCGTCCGAACAGAAATGACCGTGGTCCGGTAAGAGTCAATAACCGAGTCCAGGTTCGTGAAAATGACAGAGGTCATAACCAGGTACAGAAACGTGGAAATGATAATAACCGTGGAAATGACAATAAAAAGAATGAAGGTCATGATAACGGTAACAGAAAATAAATACAACCCAATTCGACACTAAACTTTAATCAATATAGAATTAAATAATTTTAAAAACAAAAAAATGAAAGTATTAAAAGTAACAATTGCATTAATCTTAATGACCTTCGGGGCAAGTTTATCAGCCCAAAGACATTCAGATAGGATTTCCGATTATGATAGTCATGGCAATGTATTAAATCTTGGTATCGGAATTGGTGGGTATTCAGGATATTATGGATACATTGGGCATACATTACCGGTTTTTGATGTCAATTATGAATTTAGTGTAGCTAAAAATTTTACATTAGCACCATTCCTGACATTGTATTCATATTCTGATCCAAATTACACAGCATATGTTACACCCATCGGAGTAAAAGGAACAGTTTATCTTGATCAATTGCTTCATGCCGGTCCACATTGGAATTTTTATGTTGCAGGTTCATTAGGAGTCGCAATTGAAACAACAACCTGGAATGACAGTTATACCGGAGACAGAACTTATTATCGTTCAACTGATCCTTTATACCTTGATTTACATGTTGGAGCAGAATATCGTTTCAATAGAAATATAGGCGCATTCCTGGACCTTTCAACAGGGGTTTCAACGATTGGTATTGCCATTCATTAATTGAAACAACCGGTTGAATAGAAATATTCGGGAACTGATCAATCGACTGTTCAGGGACTTGAATGAATTAAATATTTTCCTTAAAAGTAATGAAAATGAATCCCTTTAAAAAGGAATTAAGTGTCTCCAAATTTGTTTCTCATGGTTCAGCAATGGTCAGGGATATAAATAAAAAGCATTTTTCGAACAATTCGAATTTCATTGAAGGAAAATGATATCAATATTAGCCGGGGTAAATCACCACGGCTAATATGATTTTATTATTCTTTATTCAATGAAGGTTTTATTCCGTACTTTTTAAAAGAATTCGAATTAAAGTTGATTCATAAAAATAAAATGCGTATTTTTATGAAAAAGAATAGAATTCCAGAAGATTGTTTTTAACGCTTAGAGTCCTAAAAAAAAATAATATTTTTCTGAACGAATTTAAAATTCAGTAATTTACTCTTTGTAATAAAAATAGCTTTGAAGAATAGCTTATTAATATAAAAAAAATATGTCAAAAGAAAAAGAAGGTAAAGAGAAATCTGACAAAAAAACTCCTGTAAAAAACCTCAAAGAAAAACGCGCAGAAAAAGCTGCAAAACGTTTGGAAAAAGGAAAATCAGAAACTTTGTAATTTCATTTCCAGCATTTGAATTGATTCATATTGGATGATCCAATATATACTGAACGTATTAAATTTTTGTCTTAATTTCAACTAAATAGTATCGAAATAAAGAAGGACAGGTTTAAACAAAAAAATCAAAATAAAATAGCCCTTTCTACATGTCAGTTGACTAATAGTAAGGGCTGTTTTATTTATTTCTACTAAATTATGAAATTTTAATTTGCTGCAAAAGAGCAAGTTGAATTATTAAAATGAAAATAAACTAAGCATACAACTAATCTTAATACCTACTAAAATGAAAAAATCAGAAATTGAAAATTCAAAATTTCCCATTGTAGTTGATTTATGGGATTACCTTTCTACCTCAATGATTATTAAAAATAATCATAAAAAATCGAACGATACCGTTAATGACTTGTTATCTATTAAGACTATTGAAAAATCTGAAAATAGCAGAGCATTTGATCTTTTTGCACACATTCTGGAAGGATAACAGAGATTTTTTATGTTATTTAGATATCCGGAAAACATATAATGTGTTTTACCCCTTGAAACTATTCAGACTTTATAAATCCATATAGTTTCAAAAGTTTTCCCTGTCTATCCTTTCAACCGGTCTTTAGGATTGGTTTTTGAACTGATATGTGACAATTTAATTTGTCGGATGTGGGTTTATCAGTGTTTGAATTCAATTGAATATCAAATTAACCCACCTTCATTAACGCTTTAAAGCCTGGATCATTTGTTCTTATCTATCATTATTCTGCTGGAATTCTAGTTGCCGGCATGTATAATAAATTAAACAACGAATCTGTTTTAATTGTTATGGAATGAGTAAAAGTGTGAATTGTGTAATTTTTTTTAAGAATTGTGTAACTAACAACAGCCTTGATTGGCTTACATTTGTATTATTCAAATAAGTAATTATTTTAAAAAACAAAAACATTATGAGTACAGTAAAAGTAGTATTAGGAGTAGTGGCCGGTGCGGCCGTAGGAGCATTAGTAGGAATTTTGTATGCTCCCGCAAAAGGTGCAGTTACCCGTAGAACCATTTACAGAAAAGGTGAGCACGAAGTAGATGCATTGAAAGATAAATTTAGTGATTTTGTTGACAGCATTACCGAGAAATTTGAACAAACAAAAAACGAAGTAACAGATCTTGTTGAAGAAGTTAAAGTCAAAGTTGAAGAAGTAGAGAAAGACCAAAAACCTTCCAAGAAATAAGTTGCTTTATGTCCATTAACAACTTTTAGTCTGCTCCGAAAAGAAATTATTAAAAAAATTGTCCTGCCTTAGGATTTTCGGAGCAGACTTAACAAGTTGTTTTTTTTTAGTAAATTCCTGAAGACTTAAGTTGAATCGAAATCTACCTGCATTTATAAGTAACCAACATTATGGAAGACAATACAAAACTAATAGAATCGCTGCTGGAACGGGCTGCTGAATACGGGAAAACAAACTTTGAATTAGTAAAACTGAAAGTTGTTGACAAAACTTCTGATGGAATATCTACTTTTATTCCGAATACATTTGTTCTACTGGTTATTGGTTCTGTGTTGCTATTCTTTAATTTAGGAATGGCTTTCTGGCTGGGACAAGTTTTTGGACAGTTTTATTACGGTTTCTTCCTGGTAGCAGCATTTTATGCTTTTATAGCTTTTGTATTTTATTTTTTTATGCGTAAATGGATCAAAAGGGTCATTTATGATTATATCATTAAACAACTTTTGAAATAGTAAGTTTTTTGATTTGGATCGGAAAACACCTGGACAAATAAGTGAATCGTTGAAAAATGAAAGATGTAAATGTTCAATCAAAACTACGAAAAGAATCAAAGACATACCTGAATATTCAAAGAATAAAAGAATATGGAAAAAATAACCTGTGCTGCCGAGCTTAAATTAGCCATTCAAAATTTAGAATTTCAAAAAGAAGTTCAGGGTCAATTATTGAAGGATCATTTTTTCGTAACATTCGAAAGTCTGAAACCAATCAATTTGATTAAAAACACTTTACTTGAAATAACTTCCTCGCCTTATTTGATAGACAATATGCTGGGTGCTATCCTTGGCATGGTAAGCGGTTATATCTCAAAAAAAATAGCAGTTGGAACTTCGAATAGTTTATTTCGAAAAATTTTAGGAGCTGCAATGCAGTTCGGAGTAACTAATATTGTAGCGCAACATCCTGATATCCTCAAATCAATAGGTAATTTTATAATAGATAAGTTTATTCATAAAAAAAAGGAAAACCAACCTTTTACAAATAATGAAAATATTTAAAACTTATGATAACAAACGATACAATACTGCCCTTCTATGTAAAAGCCGGCATTTTCTTTGTTGGTTTGTCTGCCCTGTTAACAATATTATATATTGCACAGGGCATTATTGTTCCTATTATTTTTTCTCTGATTATTGCCATCTTATTAAATCCAATCGTCCTTTTTTTTGAACGGTTTAAAATAAACAGAATAATTGCCATCATCCTTACACTGTTGCTAACAGTTTTAATTATTGTGGCATTTTTCGCACTTATCTATAGCCAGGCTGTTAGTTTTGCCGATTCCTGGCCAATATTAGTTGATAAATTCACAGTGCTGATTAATCAGACAATTAGTTCAATTTCCGAATATTTTAATATACGACCCCGACTGATTCATGCCTGGATTACTAAATCACAGCATGAACTTATCAATATAAACACGACTCTAATTGGTGAAACAATCATGTCGGTTGGAAATGTAGTCATGACTTTACTATTAGTTCCCGTCTATGTTTTCGTTATATTATACTATCAACCGCTTTTAACTGAATTTATCCATATGTTATTCAAAAAGGCCCATCAACAACTGGTCGGTGAAATAGTTACTCAAACTAAGTCAGTGGTCCAGCATTATTTGCTTGGATTAATGATTGAAGCTGTTATTGTCGGAGCACTGAACGCTGCCGGACTTTTATTACTTGGAATACAATATGCACTTCTGCTAGGGGTGCTCGGTGCATTGCTCAATATAATACCTTACATAGGTGGAATCATAGCCGTAGGACTTTTTATGATGGTGGCCCTGGTTACAAAGTCATCAGCCTGGTTTGCACTCTATGTCTTTGGAATACATATTTTTATTCAAATTATTGATAATAATTATATTGTTCCAAAAATTGTTGCTTCAAAAGTGAAAATTAATGCTCTTTTTTCTATAATTATAGTCCTCATTGGAAATGAATTGTGGGGAGTACCGGGAATGTTTCTATCCCTACCATTACTGGCGATCATAAAAGTAATTTTCGATCATGTTGAATCACTAAAACCATGGGGTTTTCTGTTGGGGGATACGATGCCTAAAATGAATAAAATAAAACCGTTTTTTAAAAAGAATTGAATTGAAAGTTGAAGACTGTCCTGTTGAAAAAATAGATCAGAAAAGTTGAAAGGTTACATTCAACTTTAATTAAAAAAATTGATATCACTAAAACTATACGAAATGAAAGCTAAAATATTATCCAATCACGAAGAAAATCATACTATTCAGAAAGGGTACTATGGTTTAGAAAATAATGGTTATCCTCAAAGTCTTGAGAAACTTAGTAGACATCCATTGAATCGGGTTCAACCTGAAAACCTTGCCGAAATACTTGTGATTACGTCATACCCACCACGAGAATGTGGCATCGCCACCTATTCTCAGGATTTAATAAAAGCCCTTAATAATAAATTCAGTAAGTCATTATCCGTAAGGGTTTGTGCTCTGAATACAGGTACCCAGGATTATGATTATCCGGATGAAGTGAAATACATTCTGAAGACTTCTGAAGTTACATCTTATTTGAATTTAGCTCAGACAATCAATGATGATGAACAGATTCAACTTGTATTGGTGCAACATGAATTTGGATTGTATAAAGAACAGGAAACTGCATTTCTACAACTTCTATATGAGCTGTCCAAGCCTATTGTATTAGTTTTTCACACTGTGTTGCCGAAACCGGACCAACGTTTGAAAACCGAAGTAAAAAACATTATAGCAGCCTGTAAATCAGTGATTGTTATGACAAATACTTCAGCAAATATTTTGATGACTGATTATGGGGTTCACAAACAAAAAATATCAGTGATTCCTCACGGAACACATTTGGTTCAACATTTGAATGAACATATCCTCAAAGAAAAATACAAATTAAGCGGTAGAAAAGTCCTGACAACCTTTGGATTGTTGAGTAAGGGAAAAAGCCTGGAAACAACAATTGAAGCTTTACCGGCTATTGTAAAACAATGTCCTGAAGTTTTATTCCTGATTATTGGTAAAACCCATCCGGAAGTAGTAAAAAATGATGGAGAAGTTTACAGAAACGGTTTAATTCAACGGGTAAAAGAACTGAATTTACAGAATAACGTCCAATTTGTGAATAAATACCTGGCATTACCGGAATTATTGGAATATTTACAACTGACCGATATCTATTTGTTTACTTCTAATGATCCTAATCAGGCAGTAAGTGGAACTTTTGTATATGCCATGAGCTGCGGTTGTCCAATTATTTCAACCCCAATCCCTCATGCCCTGGAATTATTATCGAAAGATACCGGGATCATATTCGACTTTAATGATTCAAAACAACTGGCTGAGGATGTCATCATGTTACTCAATAATAATCCATTGCGGAAAAGTATTATTGTAAATACTTTACAGAAGATTGTTTCTACTGCCTGGGAAAACTCAGCAGTAGCACATGCAATGTTGTTTCAACAAATTACAAGTGATAAAATAAAGATAAAGTATAATCTCCCGGAAATTAATTTTAGTCATCTGAAAGAGATGACCACTGATATTGGTCTGATTCAGTTTTCAAAAGTGAATATACCGGATATAACTACCGGATATACACTGGATGATAATGCCAGAGCACTTGTAGCTACCTGTATGAGTTTTAAAATGGAAAGTTCAAAAGATAAAATCGATCAGATTCGTCGCTATCTTTCATTTATAAAATTTTGTCAGCAGCCAGAAGGAGATTTTTTAAATTATGTTGATCAGGATAAAAATTTTACAGATCAAAATAAAAAAGTCAATCTGGATGATTCAAACGGAAGAGCACTTTGGGCATTAGGGTATTTACTGTTATTAAAAGGAACGGTTCCTGCTGACATCATTACTGAAGCTGAAACAATGATGGAAATATCATTATTACATGTTGAAAAAATTGATTCTCCCCGCGCGATGGCTTTTGCAATTAAAGGCTTTTATTACCGGCAGAAAGTAATTAAATCTCAAAAAAACATTGACATAATTAAAACTTTTGCGAATCAATTGGTAGCTTTATATAAACATGAAGCCACCGATAAATGGGAATGGTTCGAGGGTTGGTTGACTTATGCCAATAGTGTGTTGCCTGAAGCCATGTTATATACCTGGTTGATCACCAAAGAACCTATATATAAAGACATTGCAAAAACGTCCTTTAATTTTCTGCTTGAACATACCTTTAATGAAAACGGAATAGAAGTTATTTCGAATAAAACATGGTTACAAAAAGGAAAGGAAGCAGGACATTTTGGAGAACAACCCATTGATGTTGCATATACTATTATGACCCTGGCTAAATTCTATGATGTACTGAATGATGAGGATTATCGTAATAAAATGGTTATAGCTTTTAACTGGTTTTTAGGATCCAACCGGTTGCATCAAATTATTTATAATCCATGTACCGGTGGTTGTTACGATGGTTTGGAAGAAACACATGTAAATTTAAATCAGGGAGCAGAGTCAACGGTAAGTTACCTGATGGCGCGTTTAACAATAGAAAAATACAAATAATGAAAAGTACAGAGACAAAGTCAATAGCAGTAATTGTTGCGCACCCTGATGATGAAATATTATGGGCGGGAGGAACTATTTTAAGTCATCCCACCAATAAATGGTTTATAGTTTGTCTTTGTCGTGCAAGTGATACTGATCGTTCAGCTAAATTTTATAAAACATTGAAACTTCTGCATGCTGAAGGTGTCATGGGGAATATTGATGATGGACCCGGACAGGATCCTTTAGATGAGAAAGAACTGGAAAAATATATCCTGCAATTACTTCCAACGACTCATTTTGACCTTATCATTACACATGATTCAAAAGGAGAATACACCCGTCATTTACGTCATGAGGAAGTAAATAAAGCAGTCATTACATTATGGCATAATAGTAAAATCTCTGCCAGTGAATTGTGGACTTTTGCGTATGAAGATGGTAATAAAGCGTATTTTCCACGGGCCATTGAAAAGGCAGATTTCTATGAATCTCTTCCGGAACAAACCTGGTTGAGTAAATATAAAATAATTACAGAAACGTATGGTTATGGAAAAACCAGTTGGGAAGCGGAAACTACTCCTATGGCAGAGGCTTTCTGGCAATTTAAAGATCCACATGCGGCAAAAAAATCGATTATGAAAACAGAGAAAGAATTAAATATATTTAAAGCTCCAAATCTGGATGCTTTAAAATCAATGTATGATAAAAGCAAGTCTTTTGTCAGCGATAAATTAAGTTGGGATAAAGAAACAACGCTCATAATAGATGCTTTCCAACAATTTAAAGTTTCTGATAAAACGAAGAAAACATTTTTGTATTTTGAGAATGAATTGAAAATATTCAATGCCCCAAGTATTGAAGTTTTGAAATCAATGTATTACAACAGCATGGGAAATGTGTTTAATAAACAAAGCTGGGAATTAGAGCTGAATAATCTAAAAGATACTTTTCTTCTGAATGACAATTTGAAGTTTGCGAAAAAGTCTATTGTACGGTTAGGAAAAGAACTGAAGATATTTAATACCCCTAGTGTAGATGTCCTGAAATCATTATATAACAAGAGTCTGGGATACATATTAAATAAAGATAGTTGGAATTTCGAGACACCTTCAATTTCAAAAACATTCAGGCACTTGAATAAAAATCACAGAACGAAAAGGACACTCGATAAAATTGGTCATGAACTAAGTATATTCACAGCACCAAGTATCGAGAATTTGAAAATATTGTATAAAAATGCCGGTAAATTTCTTGATAGCCCACAACAAACAGAGCAACCAAGTACTATTTGACATTAATGTTATAAAAATAATAGAAAAATGAAAGTATTGGTAATGTATGAGTATCCGCCCACTCCGGGTGGATTGGCGACACAGGGAGATCTGTTATATAAAGGATTGATGGAATTGGGTATTGATGTTCATGCCGTTCATTTTGAATCAGCACAGGAAAAGGAATGGTATTATCGTTGGTTCAAGCCGGATGTAGTAGTTGGAGTTGGATACTGGGGGTATACCCCTCACCTGATACTTCATCCGTTACGTTATGGAGTACAACCGGTTCCCTGGTTGGTGGCAGATGGATATATTGCAAACTATCAGGAAGTGTTGAATGAACTTCCCCTTATTTTGGTCACTTCCAATTGGGTAAAGGAAATGTATGTTCGTGATGGAATCAATGGTGATAAAATTGAAGTGTTGCCGGTTGGTTGTGATACCGATTCATTTAAACCTTATAGTAAAGATGATCCTAAAATTCTTGCTGTTCGCGAAGCTTTAGGTGTTGCCCCTGATCAGTTAATGGTATTGACAGTTGGTGGTGATGCCGCTTCAAAAGGAGCACAGGAAGTGATGCAGGCTCTAGCCATCATCAACACCAAAGCCCCGAAATGGAAATATGTGTGCAAAGTATGGCCTCAGCCACGCACTAAACTTCAGAATCTTTCTGATTTGGAGTTAGCCACTCATTTGGGTATAGAAAAAAATGTTACGTATGCTACCAATACTATTTCGAGGGCTTTTATGCCTTACTTAATTGGAGCCTGTGATATTTATGCCGCACCATCCCGTTTGGAAGGTTTCGGTATGCCGCAGGTGGAAGCAGGTGCCTGTGGGAAACCGGTACTTAGCATCAATGCAATGGGAATGTTGGATACGCTTATTCATGGCGAAACAGCTTTTCTGGCAGGAGTTGCGAAGAAAATAGCGGTAAACGAAGTTGTATTGGGTGGGGAATCAGGATTTGAAGAACATCATAAAGTAACATTTGAGTCTCCGAGAATAGTTGATTACCGTGCAGATGTACAGGATATAGCTAAATATATGCTGACACTAATGAACGATGCACCTTTGCGTGAAAAAATGGGTATAGCCGGAAGGGAAAGAGTAGTAGCAAATTTTGACTATCGCGTTGTTGCGAAAAAATTCGTTCAGATTATGAATGAAAAAATGGGAATATACTAATTTAATGGAATAGTATAATTCTTTCATAAAATCAATGTCGTTTAGATAGTAAATTTTAAGTGAGTTTCTTTGTGATTGCTGGATAAAGTGGTAATTAAAAAAACCGTGAGTGCTCCAAAACACTAAGTATCACATTGTGAAATATACGTATTTAAACGACATTGATTTTTTATATAGAGTTCGACAAATAACAAATAATTCTATCAAAATGCCACTAAAAAAAGGAAAATCAAAAAAAGTGATATCTCAAAATATAAAAGAGATAATGCATAGTTATCACAAAAAGGGAACGATAGGAACCTCTATTCCTGAGTCGAACGAGAAAGCACAGAAACAGGCTATTGCCATAGCTTACAGTATGGCAAAAAAAAAGAAATAAATTAGAGATGATGAAACAAAATGATTTACAAGAAATAGAAGAAGCAAAGAAGGCAGCGCTCGAAGTATTGCTTCATAATTCACACGGGCCTTACATGGGACTTCCAAGAACAGCCGGTTGGGGATACCCTGAACCTTATACACGGGATTTGATGTTTTCAATTTTTGGAATAGCTGTTTCAGGAAATAAAAAACTGTTGGAGAGTATTCGCAAAGTGTTGGAAACACTCTCAAAAAATCAAACCGATCATGGTCATATCCCTTCATTGGTTCATAGTAACGAGGATCGTGGAGCAAGTGATACCACCCCCTTATTTTTATTAGGTGTAGGAATTTTTAGAAAAGTAACCGGTGAATCTGAATTCCTGCATGAAGCAGTTGAAAAAGCACTCCTATGGATGGAATATCAAAGCCCATCGGATCGATGTCTGGTAGCACAACAACCAACCAGTGACTGGCGTGATGAGCAATGGGTGTTAGGGTATGGTTTATATGTAAATACGATAGTTTACAGTTATCTTCGACTTTTTGGCCTGAATGAAAGAGCAGATAAAGTGAGGTTAGCAATGAGTAAGTTTACAGTCTCTGCAGGAACCGGTCATCATCATGTTCATGAAGGGCTTGTAGTAAAACATAAACCTTATTATGCTTTTTGGTCGTATAAAATTCTGAGCAGTGAACGGTTCGATTTATTGGGTAATAGTATGGCAATATTATCAGGTATTGCGTCACCGACCCGGGCAAACGAAATGATTTCGTGGATTGAAGAAGAATGTGCATCTATGCGCGAAAAGGGAGATTTGGTAGTTGATTTACCACCTAATTTTTTCCCCTTTGTAAAACCGGAAGATCCGGAATGGAATGACCGGTATGCTAAATATAATAACCAGGGTGATTATCATAACGGAGGCATATGGCCATTTGTCTGCGGAATCTATATTGCAGCATTAGTCGCTGCGAAAAAATTCACCCTTGCACAGGAAAAACTTGTCGTATTAACTCATTTTATAAAAATACCTGTAACTGAAAATCTCCATTTTGGTTTTAATGAATGGATTAAGGCTCAGGATGGTAAACCAAAGGGGCAAGACTGGCAAACCTGGAGCGCAGCACTATACCTGTATGCTGCAAAATGTGTAGAAGAAAAAAAGACCCCCTATTTTGATGAAATGCGCAATTATACAACCAAAAAATAAATATTAATCTTTAGGTTTTAAAATTTAAAGTCTAAAATGATGACCGAAATGAGAGATTTGGGTCAAAAATGTGAGAATTATGTAAGAAAATCACAAAATTATGTAAGTCGGAAATGCGAAAAAAATATGATCTTTGAAACGTTGTTTAATGTACTGAAACAGTAAGCTGTTTTAATATTTAATAGAAACTCTAATAAATTATAATTGATTATGGATAATAATAATAATTCTAATAAGCACCCTCTTCTCAGACATGAAGACGACCAACGAAAGACAACTTTACCCGGATACCTGTCTTATGATCATAGTGAAGATATTTACATTCAGGGAAAAGAGGAAAAAGAGATTGATCCTGAACAAGTATTGAGAATCAAAGAAAACGAAATTTACGGCACAAATAATGAAAAGGATTTTGTAGAAGATGAATCAGGAGATGACTTAGATGTACCCGGTTCGGAACTGGATGACAATCAGGAGAAAATAGGAAGTGAGGATGAAGAAAATAATTATTATAGTTTGGGGGGAGATGATCACGATGATTTGGATGAAAATTCCAATAAATAATTTATTATTATAATTTTCTTCGTCAATATTTTTTGTTGCTAATTTTATTAGTTCATTTCTGATAAATTTATGTATGATCCCAACCAAAATTAAAAAAGTGTTGATAGTTTTGGATTCCGATCCAACTGCAATGAAAGTTGCAGAAGTAGGTATAATGATGGCAAAATCAATGAATGCTGAAGTGATTCTAATGTGCGTTATAATTAATTTAGTAACCTATTCATTGGTAGTTTTAAAAACGAATTCATTTCAGGTAGATAATATAAAAGAAATAAAAAAAATAATAATAGGTTTTCTTGATAAATCTGATATTAAAAATGGTGATAATAAAAATCAAGCTATCGTTAAACAAGGTGATTTTGCAGTGTCACTCATTAATGCTGCAAATGAAATGTCTGCTGAAATAATTATTATGGGTTCGCAAAATTCAAAATGGCTGGAGGAAATAGTGATGGGGAGAATTACAAATGACGAATTACAACTTAGTAAGATACCGATTTTAATTATACCAACAAAAAAACACGAAAGATTATATACCTATATTTCGTTAGAACATTAAAAGCAGCTACTAAGAGTTTCCTCTGAAATTTATATACGATTGTTATTTATTAAAAATGAAAAATTTATCCAAATAAATAGTTTTACTTGTGTAAAAAAGGCAATTGAATAAAATGACATTTGATTTCCTAACTTTAATATACTATGTAAAAATTGATATTTATGCGCTACTTTGAACACAATAGCAGTTTGACTGTAAATGAAATTACAGTCAGCTTCACTGATCAGGGACCGGACAACGCTCCAACAATCATCTTTATTCACGGATTCCCACTGAATAAAACAATGTGGGATAAACAGGTGGATGTGTTGAAGAATGATTTCAGAGTGATTACCTATGACATTCGAGGACATGGAGAATCTGATGCAGGGAATGACCCATTTTCTATTGATCTTTTAGTTTCCGATCTGATTGGTTTTATGGATGTACTTGAAATCGATAAAGCCTCTATATGTGGCCTTTCAATGGGAGGTTACATCGCTTTAAATGCCATCGAAAATTACCCTGAACGTTTTGAAGCAATGGTATTGTGTGATACAAACTGCATTTCTGATCCTCAAGAGGTCAAAGAAAAACGAATTGCTACAGTTGAAAGCATTATTAAAGATGGTGTTAACAAATATGCCATTGCAAGTATCCCGAATCTTTTTGCTCATGAATCTCTTAAATTAAAAGTGACAGAGGTTGCTTCTGTAAAAAACATGATTCTCAATACATCCGAACTCGTACTTTGCAGTACACTGCTTGCTTTGGCATCCCGGATTGAAACATGCAGTAAGCTTGCTGATATTAATGTCCCGGTACTTATACTTGTCGGTGTTAAGGATATTCTTACTCCACCTGCTGCTGCAAAGGGTATGCATAAAAAGATTAGAAATTCAACCTTAGTAGTTATTGAACATGCCGGTCATTTAAGCAATTTAGAAAATCCGGAACTATTCAATCATCATCTCCTAAAGTTCTTTGAAATAATTTTTAAAGAGTACCTGATAAACAGACAAAATGCAGATCATTCAATCTTAAAAGAAATACGGAATAAACTGAATATGCTACTTGCATTCAGGTCAATTTAAAATATTAATTTATTCTCTGCTTTATTTGACGTTTTTTTAGATTAAAAGTTAATAGGTTGATCAGTTTTAAGACATATAACTTTTATATAATCGTACTTAATTCACGTAAAATTAAATGATATGAAAAATCCAATTGATAAGAATAACCGAAAGTTTAAGAACGTATTTAGTAAAACAACTGTTTCTCAAATACAAAATTCAAAATATCCACTAGGTGAAGATTTCTATTCCATTCAAGCCGATGATAAATCGTTAAAAGAAAACGAAGTTTCACAAATAAAGAATTCGGATATTTAACTAATCGGGAAATGTTTATTCTTTTATGATGCAATTATAAAGTTGTGTTTGTAAAATCCATAGTTTAAACTTACTGATGTAAATTCAATTCCTGGGACTAAATTCATTTTATGTATTTAGCAAATGATGATTTAACCGGATGACCAAGAAGGAAATTTACCAGTCTCAATAACAGAGATGATAATTGAAATGTATAATAACATCAAAGGTTGAACGGGATCTATTTAGTGATGCGATTTGAAAAAATATAAATATCAATATCAATTTAAATCTTAAAACTATGGATAATTCTGTAGATTACAAAGTATCCCGGACTATCAGAGCTGAATATATTGAAGTAGAACGATATGTTCATCTTCATGTGACTGATGCCGGTGAAGGCAGACCAATTGTGCTTATACCGGGCTGGCCATTAAGTGATGAAATGTATGAATACCAATACAGTGATTTAATGAATAAAGATTTTCGTGTTATTGGTATCACGTTACGTGGCTTTGGCCGATCAGATAAACCTTATGGAGCATATAATTACGATGTTCACGCAAAGGATATTAAAAGCATATTAGATAAACTGAATATAAAAGATGCTGTATTAGGAGGCTTTTCTATGGGTGGAGCTATTGCGATCCGGTATCTGGCAAATTATGATGCATCCCGTATTTCTAAGTTGATATTAGCCGGTGCGGCAGCTCCTGTATGGACACAGCGCAAAGATTTTCCTTTCAATTTTACTCAAAAAGATGTCGATGATTTAATTGCTTTGAATTTCAGAGATCGCCCCAAACTCTTATCCAATTTCGCGAAGATATTTTCTGCTTCAGAAACCTCATTAAATGAAGGTATCAGTAAATGGTTGAACGGGATAGGTCTGGTTGCAACTTCACATGCTACAGGCCAATGTTTATATGCTTTAAGAGATACTGACCTGAGAGAAGATCTGACTAAAATCAATATTCCAACCCTGATACTTCATGGGAAAAAAGATAAAATCTGTTCGTACCAATTGGCTGAACAATTAAAGGCCGGAATTAAAGATTCACAGCTCATTGCTTTTGAGAATAGCGGTCACAGCCTGTTTCTGGAGGAATCAAAGAAGTTTAATTCAGAATTGATAAAATTTGCCAAACTGTAAATAGATATATCTACTTTTAAAAATAACAGAAAAATAATACTTCAATATGAATTATAAATTAATTGAAAAAAGGGTAGCTGTTCTTGCTACAGATGGTTTTGAAGAATCTGAATTCAAAAAACCTATCAAAGCACTTAAAAAAGAAGGAATTTTAATGGATGTGATTTCTATTCATAAAGGTAAAATCAAGGGTTGGAAAAAAACAAAATGGGGTAATAAATACAAAGTGGATATCATTATTGATAACGCCTTTTCAGCCGATTATGACATGTTGGTTTTACCGGGAGGGGTAATGAATTCTGATTCATTAAGGACGAATGATCAGGTGATAAAATTTGTATCTGAATTTTTTGAACAGGGAAAACCAATTGCAGCTATATGTCATGCAGCTTCCATATTAATTGAAACGGGATTATTAAAGGGACGAAAATTGACTTCCTATTATTCTATTAAAACAGACCTGATAAATGCCGGCGCAGAATGGATCGATGCGGAAGTAGTGTTGGATAATAAATTGATAACAAGTAGGTGTCCGAAAGATCTTCCTGTTTTTTGTAATCAAATAATTGAAGAACTAAAAAATAATACAGAAAAGGAACAAGAGTCATAATTGATTCATGCTTCATTACCTTTCTCAAAAGTATGAACCATTTCATAAAACTTTTGAATAATGAATAAGTTTAAAGTTTATCATATAAACTTTAAACTTATTTTCTTGTTGTAAAATAATCCATGTTTTTGATCTGAAAAGATTTTTTTATTTACAGTTTTTTTTTCAATAACTCAATTTCCAATAACTGATTCAGGCATAAATAGCACTGGTTCGATGAATTCTCTGAAAATGCCCTTAATTCCTTTCTCTTATAGCTTATTTCAATATAAAAAGATTGTATCTGATGAATATGTTTTTTTTACAAAATATCAAGACTGAGTGTCAATAAAATAATTAAAGTGTATTTCTATAAGTAGTTCGGAATTCCTTATCCAAACAATTTGAATTAACTATTTATTCTCTAACATTACAAGATGAAATAATGAAAAAAAATTTAGAAATTCATAACCCGGTTTATAACTTCTCACCTGTTGAAAGGGAAACGTTCGATTCTTTAACTGAACTTGCACTTGATTTACGATGGTCGTGGGACCATTCTGCAGATGAAGTATGGAGGCAACTGGATGCTGATTTATGGGATACGACTTTAAGTCCATGGATTGTTTTACAAACTGTATCAGGTGATCGGTTTAAGGAAATGATGTCCGGTGATGTCTTCCGCGAAAAAATAAAAATATTACTTCAGTTAAAAGATGAGGCACTTACAGTTCCAGCCTGGTTTCAACTGACATATCCTGATTCTCCCCTTACCTGTGTGGCTTATTTCAGTATGGAATTCATGCTAAACGAATCATTGCCAATCTATTCAGGTGGGTTAGGGAATGTTGCCGGTGATCAGCTAAAAGCTGCCAGTGATTTGGGTGTGCCTGTTGTCGGAATAGGATTACTGTATCAACAGGGCTATTTCAGGCAGGAAATAGATGAAGAAGGAAATCAACAGGCTCTGTTCCCTTATAACGACCCCGGTCAATTACCAATCACACCTGCACGTCGAATTAACGGTGAATGGTTGCGGATAGAAATTAATCTGCCGGGTTATTCTGTCTGGCTACGAGTGTGGCAGGTTCAGGTGGGTAGAATCGTACTTTATCTCCTGGACAGTAATGATGCTGCCAATTATCCTGTACATCGCGGAATCACCGGTGAATTATACGGAGGTGGATCAGAGAACAGGCTTAAACAGGAAATGATTCTTGGAATCGGGGGATGGCGACTCCTCAACGAACTGGGTATTCAACCTCAGGTTTGTCATCTGAATGAAGGACATGCTGCATTTGCCATTCTTGAACGTACTTATAGTTATATGAAAGAAACTGGGCTGTCCTTTGATGCTTCTTTGACAATTACCCGTTCGGGTAATTTGTTTACAACTCATACAGCAGTAGCGGCCGGCTTTGATTCCTTTTCACCTGGTCTGATCCGCCAGTTTCTTGGAGATTATGCCATCCATCAATTAGGCATTTCGGTACAACAATTGTTGGCTTTAGGGCGGAGTAATCCTTATGATGAATCCGAGAATTTCAATATGGCCTTTCTGGCAATTCATGGCAGTGGTGCTATTAATGGGGTAAGCCGGCTTCATGGTGAAGTGAGCCGTCATATTTTTGAACCTCTGTTTCCAAACCTGCCTACGAATGAAATACCTGTCGGTTATGTAACCAATGGCGTACATATGCCAACATGGGACTCAAAAGAAGCCGATGAAGTTTGGACTGAGTTTTGTGGCAAAGATCGCTGGTTGGGGATGAGTAAGACCCTTGAACAGGATATGCGCCGTATTTCAGATGAAAGACTTTGGGAGATGCGACTTAATGCAAATAAAGCACTTCTTAACTTTGCCACTAAACACCTGACAAGACAGTTGCTTGGTTCGGGTCATTCACCTGAGATCATTGAACATACTATTAATTTATTAGATCCGAACATCCTGACACTTGGTTTTGCCCGACGTTTTGCAACTTATAAACGCCCCAATTTATTACTTCATGATCAGCAAAGGTTGGTGAAGTTGTTGACAAATACAGAATATCCGGTACAACTTATAATTTCAGGGAAAGCTCATCCTTCCGATCAACAAGGACAGGATTTAATAAAAGAATGGATACAATTCATAAAGCAACATAATTACAACCTGCGTATCATTTTCCTGAGCGATTATGATATGCAAATATCTGAAAATCTGGTTCAGGGAGTTGATGTCTGGATTAATACTCCCCGACGTCCGTGGGAAGCCAGTGGTACAAGCGGCATGAAGGTACTGGTTAATGGTGGAATAAACTTGTCCGAACTGGATGGCTGGTGGGCAGAGGCATATACTCCCGAAGTGGGTTGGGCTATCGGTGATGGTGCAGAGCATTTTGATGAAACAGAGTGGGATGCCCTGGAAGCTGAACAACTTTATTCATTACTGGAACAAAAGGTAATTCCTGAATTTTATTGCAGGAATGAAAATAATATCCCTACAGCATGGCTTTCCAGGATGCGTGTAAGCATGGCCCAGCTGACTCCACGGTTCTCCGCTGACAGGACTGTAAGGGAATATACCGAACAACACTATCTACGTGCTGCAAATTCATTTTATGAACGAGCTGCAAACAATGGCGAAAAGGGTAGCCAACTGAATGCTATTATAAAATCTATGCAGGATAACTGGGATTCAATCCATTTTGGAGAAGTAAACGTGAATACTGTTGAAAATCAACACCGGTTTGAAATTCAGGTTTTTTTCAATGAAGTAAATCCTGAAAATGTAAAAGTAGAACTCTACTCTGATAAAATAAATGACGAAGAGAAGATTGTACAGGTCATGGATCGTGGAAATCAATTGGATGGTGAATCAAACGCTTACTGGTATTTTGCAACAGTAACAGCGCATCGCTTAGCATCCGACTTTACAGCAAGGGCAATGCCTTTTATTCCGTCGGTTTCTGTTCCTCTTGAAATCTCCAGAATAACATGGCAACATTAACAATCATTTTTTACTAAAGATTTTAAATTAAAAACGGGATATTAAAATAGTGAAATAAAATAAGTATGGAACCATTAAAACCTAAAATCGCAATTATTGGTGCCGGTAAAGTCGGAAGCACATTTGCATTTTCACTTATGATCAGTGGTTTAGCACGTGAAATTGTGTTAATTGATAAAAATGAATCGCTTGCCATAGGTGAATGCATGGATTTAAATCACGGAATAAGTTTCGTACACCCAACAAAAATTTATGCCGGTGGATATGAAGGGTGTAAAGATGCAGATATTGTAGTTATTACTGCAGGTGCTAATCAAAAACCGGATCAGACACGAACAGATCTGGTACATAAGAATGTGGAGATTTTTAAAGAAATAATCCCTTCTATTACCAGATATACAACGACTGCCATCCTGTTGGTTGTAACGAATCCTGTAGATATACTCACCTATGTGACACTTAAATTATCAGGGTTCCCCTCGAACAAAGTAATCGGATCGGGTACTGTACTCGATACTGCCCGGCTTAAATACATGATCAGCGAGTATGCTAAAGTAGATTCTGCAAATATCCATGCTTACATCATCGGTGAACATGGTGATACTGAACTCCCGGTCTGGAGCAATGCAACGATTGGAGGGATGGATGTTGAAAAGTATTGTTCCGATTATGCTCAACTGGGAAATGTAAAAGAAGAATTGAAGGATTTATTTGTGAAAGTACGGAATTCAGCCTATGAAATAATAAAATTGAAAGGGGCAACCAACTATTCTATTGCGTTGGCTTTGGTGAAAATCACCAGATCCATACTTAGAAATGAAAATTCTATTTTACCGGTCTCCACTCTTATTACTGATTATTATGGAATAAATGATGTCTGCATAAGTATTCCGTCCATTGTGAATAAAAACGGGGTCGAACAGTACGTCCGACTCGATCTGTCTGAAGAAGAACAGGAATTGTTTAAACATTCGGCAAATACCCTGAAAAAGTTCATTCAATCAATTGACTTGTAATAATAGCGACCTGGAAAATCAATTTGAAAGATGATATTTTATACTTAAGAATCATTGCCCGTTCATTCATTTATATGAATTTGAAATTTATGTATCACCTGTTTACATCGAAATTTATATTTAGAACAGTAATGGAATATTAACTATAAATATCTAAAAATAAAAGCACCTTCAAAATGAATAAAATAAGCTCTGTAACTTCGGTTTCAGAGCTTTTTTTATCTCCTGTTTGTGAGATCTTTAAACAGTAAACCCAACGCTATTTTATTAAAGTATTCAAAATGAATAAAATGTGTGAATCTTGTAAGTAGTTTTAAGAGTTGTGTAATGTTTAAACAGCAAAGTAGTCTAATTTTACATTCATGTTATATCTATTTAAGAGCATTTTTTAAATATATGTAAATGCATTGTATATTAACCTGTTATGCTTATAACCTGTGAATTGTGTTTCATGGAATAAAATACAGGCTTATATTAAAAATATACAAAGATGAAACTATACATAAAATACATGGTCAGTACCCGTTGTAAAATTGCAGTAAAAGAAGTATTCAGAAATCTTGGATTAGTTTATAGTAATGTTGAATTAGGTGAAGTTGAAATAGCTGAAATTCTTACCGATGAAAAACTTAAAGATTTAAAAATTTCATTACTAAATATTGGTTTTGAATTAATCGAAGACAGGCGTGCAATCTTAATTGAAAGAATTAAAAATATAGTTATTGATATGGTTCATCACTCTGATAGTCAGATAAAAATAAATTTTTCAGATTATTTAAGTGAGAGGTTGAAGTATGATTATACCTATATGGCAAATGTTTTTTCTGAAGAACAGGGAGTCTCCATTGAGCAATTTATAATCTCACATAAAGTGGAGCGGATTAAAGAATATATTATTTATGATGAATTAAATATGACTGAAATTGCTTTTAAAATGAATTACAGCAGTGTAGCCCATCTGTCAGGACAGTTTAAAAAAGTTACCGGACTGACACCTTCTTATTTTAAAAAGCTAAAGATGAAAAGGCTTGAGCCGATTGAAAATATTTGACAAATACAGGAAAGTAAGTTATACTCAATAAAATATTAAAGAATTTCAATTCAGGTGGTATTTTATTTCTATTATCCATATCTGTATTAATAGAATATGAATGGTACAAAGTAAATAATTCAGACTCTTTCATGTATCCTTTCGCCCGAAGTTATACAATATTTGCCAGAGATTGCTTTGTGTATTTTCTTATTAATTATGCAAAGTGGGAATTATATAAATCTTTAAAGAAATTATGTAACCCAAAACCATCAGGAATTGATCAATTTTGTAGTGTGAAAACTAATTCACCAATTAATAATTAATCCTATGAACACAACAGAATTAAAAGGAAACTGGGACGAGCAGAAAGGCAAGCTTAAGCAAAAATTTGCTCAACTTACCGATGATGATTTATTGTTTGCTGAAGGTAAAAAAGATGAAATGCTGGGACGTCTTCAAGTGAAACTTGGAAAGTCGAAAGATGATTTCTTCAAGATGTTATCTGATCTATAAGTAACCTCTCAAAAACTTATAGAATACGATGCTCTTGACCTGGTTTATAAATTGAGCATGAATAATTTCAGGTTAGTTTAAACTTTTTAGTTCGTTTCAATCCTTAGTGATTTTAGGACAAAAACCTCAAAGATAAGAAAGATACTTATAAGTTTACACTTGACAGGATGCTGATGATGCTTTAATTTGAACTCTTAAATGAAATCGTACGTTATGAGGTTTAACATCGTTCTCTAAAAGGTTTTAGGACAAAGACCTTTTAGAGTGCATTGTTATTAAATGGTGTTGGAAATAGAACAGGATAGTGATTCAACTGTGTTAAAATATCCAATATTTGGATTCCTAATACGTTATTTCATACATTCGTGAAACAACACAAACATGAAATAAATAATAAATAATAAATTTTAAAACCACTTGAATATGAGCAATCTCCTTTATTTAATTGCATTAATACTTGTCATTTTTTGGGCTATTGGTTTCTTTGCATACAGCTTAGGATCAATTATTCACATTCTGCTTGTACTAGCCGTAATCTCTATTTTATTCCAAATTATCAGGGGTAGATAATTGAATATAGTAAGCATTTTGAAAACTGAAATCTGAAAAATAGATTAATTCAAACAACAATTCAGTTTTCAATTCTCACATATAGAAAAATATAATTATAATAAAAGACTGCTCATGCTTGGGTAGTCTTTTTTGTGTCGGTTGTTTGAATTGAAAATATCTTTGAAGTATTAAAAGGATGTCATACAACTTAACAAATAGTAAGTTATGAATGATTTAATTGAACAATACCGTTTAATAGAAACAGAGGATTTATAATTTGTAATTTTAAGTTGATGTGATAATATGTGAAAATTAAGTATATTTGCAATAATATTTAAAATGTAAACAAATTCTCCATCTTTTGTAGAATGTATTAATCCTGTTTATCTTTAAAATTAGAAACCAAGTCAAGTTATGAAATTTTATTTACTGTCATTCTTCATCCTGATTGGATGTATTGGCTGCAACAATACACAAACTATAAAGATTGAAAGAACAGGTGAACCACCGATATATTCAGTTCAAAATGATGATGCCGAAATGAATCATGCAATATTTAAAGCAATTCAAACTCTGGATACCTTTAAAGTGGCTTTATTAAGTAAAAATAAAGAGTTTAAATATTTCGCACTCAAATCACGCTATCTTACTGCAACTGGGAGCGAACATATCTGGTTGAAGAATATTAGCATCAAAGAGAAAAAGTATGTTGGGATAGTTGCTAATTTACCGGAGTCAATTCCGGATGTAAAATTAGGAGATACAATTAGTATTTTGAAAAATAATATCACTGATTGGATGTATCTGGATAACAAAAAATTACGAGGTGGCTTTACAATTCGACTTCTTAGAAAGCGAATGACAGAGCCTGAAAAGAAACAGTTTGATGCCCAAAGCGGATTTATTATTGAAGAATAATAACTTTGAGAATTAAGTGCTTACAATCAAGTTGACCAAACCTCTAAACAGAAAACCCTTTATCTTTTATATACATGGTTATTGATCTTCCCCGATTCAGTATTACGACTTGAAAGAACAAAACAAAGTCCTGATTAATTCAGTATCTCAAACTTGATTCAAAATCGCTTTTCCATTTGTTTATAACACTTTATACTGAATTATACTCTCCTTTTTAGATTTATTTTATGTAATTTAATACTCCTTTTTTCATACAATCTGTGAATCATGTAAGTTATTTGGAAAATTGTGTAACATCATATGTCCTTTTACATACTAATTTTGTATCGATTAATAAACAATCAATTTAAAAACTATAGAAGATGAAAAAAACAATTTTTATTGCGTTGTTGGCGATATTTTCGTTGAGCGCTGCTCCTACATTTGCAACTACAAGTTCTGCAAAAGCTATTGAAACTACTACCGAAACCAACAGTAAACTATCCGAAGAAGAAGTTAGTAATTACCGGGCACGTGTTGAAGAAATTCGTGAAATGGATAAATCGGAAATGACATCGTTAGAAAAAAAAGAACTTAAAAGCGAATTGAAAGAAATTAAGGCAACTATGCACAAAGATGGAACTTATGTTTATATAGGTGGTTCTACTATTTTGATCATTATCATCTTGTTGCTTATCCTTTAAAAATTCTATGTCAGAATATAACTTTGGTTTTTATTCCGAAGTATGTTTTGATAGACAACTTTATGATTTCAATATAAGTCATAAATTGCAAAAATACTTAAATGACTTAAGTTATTCAGGTTAAATAGAGTTCTGTATTTTTACAGAGCTCTATTTTCAAATTTACCAGTTAAAACCATACACTATGATCAGCTTTTTGAAGCATTTCGGATTGAATAAACCAAATAAATTATTGCTGGTCTGTTTGATGTTCATTGGAATGTATCCGGATACCTTTTCACAAAAGTATTTTCAACAAAAAGTAAATTTTAAAATTGATGTTACTTTGAACGATAAAAGACATGAATTGTCTGCTTTCGAGAAAGTAGAGTATATCAATAACTCGCCCGATACACTTAAATTTCTGTATTTTCACCTTTGGCCAAATGCTTATTCGGGTAACAACACCGATCTGGCAAAACAACTGTTCAGTTCAAAAGGAAAAGAACGATTGTTTAAAGATCCTGAATTGAACGGATATATTGATTCGTTGAATTTTAAAGTCAATGATAAGGAAGTTCGCTGGAATTTATTACCAAACCAACCGGATATTTGCCAGATATATCTGAACAACCCCCTTTTACCAGGTCAAACTATTTTAGTTTCTACACCTTTTCATGTCAAAATTCCAAAAGGGGTTACTTCGCGTCTGGGTCATATCGGTGAATCCTATCAAATCTCACAATGGTATCCCAAGCCGGCTGTTTACGACAATACGGGCTGGCATCAAATGCCTTATCTGGATCAGGGGGAGTTCTATTCAGAATTTGGGAACTTTAAAGTAAATATTACCTTGCCTGAAAATTATATAGTAGGCGCTACAGGCGATCTTCAAAACAAACCGGAGGTAAAAATGCTCGATAAACTGGCTACCGATACAACCTGGATAAATCAATCCCAGAAGGGTGAAGTTGATTTCCCTGTGTCATCCATTCATACAAAAACCTTGCAGTATAAGGGAAATAATATTCATGATTTTGCATGGTTTGCCGATAAAAGGTTTCATGTTTTAAAAGGTAAAGTCATTCTACCAAAATCGGGCAAAGTGGTGACGACCTGGTTGTTGTTCACCAATCAACAGTCTGCACTCTGGAAAAATGCCATTCCCTATATAAACAATGCTATAAATGATTTTTCAGAGTGGATTGGGGATTATCCCTATAACAGTTTTACTGCTGTTCAGAGTGCTCTTAATGCGGGTGATGGAATGGAATATCCAGGTATTACAGTGATTGGAGTAGCTAAGGATGCTTATTCACTCGATAAAGTCATTGCGCATGAAGCTTGCCATAACTGGTTTTATGGGGCTCTGGCTTCGAATGAAAGAAGATACCCATTTATGGATGAAGGAATGACTACTTCATATGAAGTGAGATACCTGAAAGGAAGATATCCTGATGAAAAATTATGGGAGAATTATTTACCGAAACTAAAGCAGGCAAAATTCTTTCATATTGATAAAATGCCAGTACAGCGAATTATGGAACTCGAATGGCTTATTGCTGCTCGCAGCAACACAGAGCAACCTGTAAATATGACTTCTACGGACTATACTGTTATGAATTACAGCCTTATCACTTACAATAAAGCCGCCATAAGTTTTAATTATCTTAGAGCCTATCTGGGAGATTCATTATTTGATACGATACTGCACGATTATTATATCCAATGGAAATTTAAACACCCTCAACCCAATGATCTGAGATCTGTCTTTGAATCGCATACTGATAAGGACTTGCATTGGTTTTTTGATGATTTGATTGGTACTACAAAACGTCTTGATTATAAAATGGTACGCTATACAAATCATCAATTGCTAATACAAAATGTTGGAGAATTAGCTTCCCCATTACTTATTGCTGGCATGTCCGGCGATTCGGTATGTTTCAAAAAATGGATGGATGGATTTACCGGACAAAAATGGATCGATGTTCCAACCGGTAATTTTACATCCTTTAAAATTGATCCCAACCATGTCATGCCTGAAACTGACAGGCTTAATAACAATATACGAACAACCGGTATTTTTACAAAATCCGACCCGGTACAACCACAACTTTTATTCAGTATTGAAGACCCTGAAAAACATACCCTCATGTATATACCTGCTGTCAACTGGAATCGGGAAAACGGATTTATGGTTGGTCTTGCATTGCATAACGGGTTTGTTATTCCCAAACCATTCGAATATATTATAATGCCTTTCTATACCTTTAATAACTCAAAATTAGCCGGCTATGCGAAAATTTCGTACAACATTACTCCTTTTAACAACCTGATACGATTGGCTAAAGTTACTCTTGAAGGAACACAGTTTGGAGCACCCGGCGATCAAAATTATCAAAAAATAATGGCAGGTTTAGATATTAATCTAAGGGCTAATAAAGAAACTAATCCTATTCGGCAAAAAATATACGGACGTTATATTTTGGCATCCGATCTATCTGAAATTGAAAATCAGAAGACTGCAACCATGAAGTCATATATTCAATTAGGCTATGATGTTAAAAAAACAAGTTCAATAAATCCCTATAACTTATTGGTTTCTTTTGAATCAGGAAAAGCATTTCAAAAAGCATCAGTCGGTTTTAATTACAAACACAGCTATTTAGGAAAAGATAATGGACTAGAAATAAGGCTTTTTGCCGGTACTGTGCTAAATAATTCATCAACAAATCCTGTCTATTCACTGGCACCGGCTGGCAGAAGTGGTCGTGATCAATATCTATACGAAGGTACTTATCCCGATCGTTTCGGAGTGTTTCCCGCTTCATTCTGGTCCAGGCAAATGACTCTTTCAGAGGGTGGTTTAATTTCACCTGTAAATGATAAGCTCGGATACAGTAAATGGTTGGTTTCACTTTCATTATCAAGTAATTTACCCGGTAAACTCGGTCGTATTGGAATTAAACCCTTTGTGAACTGTCTATTAAATGACCATGGATTAAATCCAACAAATAATTCTCCTTTTTTTGGTGAAGCCGGAATAAAGTTTGGATTGTGGAATCTTTTTGAGATACATATACCCATCCTTGTTACCGGTAATATACAATCAATTTCTCCACAGATTAATGACCGGTTTCGTATCGTATTCAATTTGAATTTTTCCAAATAAAAAGGGAATAATGGCTTTTCGAACGGAAAATAGATTGAACAACCTGAAATGACATCTATTATTATTTTATTAACTATTTTGAAAGTCTCTGCATTCTATAAAAACATATCAATACATTGAAAATGGTCATAAAATCAATAGAAATAGATTAAAAGATTCAGAAGAAAAGAACCATGACATTACATTGGCTGTTTAGAATTTACTAATAAATTAACAGGTAAATAATCAGATCACTTTATGCAACAAGTTAATTCTCGAACTAAAATAGTAGCTACCCTGGGTCCGGCATCCTCCTCAAAAGATATTTTACATCAGATGATTGATGAAGGAGTAAGTGTTTTTCGGCTAAATTTCTCGCATTCCACCCGGAAAGAGCACTTAAAATTAATACATATTATTAAAGATTTAAATGTAGAACTGGGAACACATGTCTCTATCCTTGCTGATTTACAGGGACCAAAACTAAGAGTAGGGATTATTGAAAATAATCTGATTGAATTACAGCGTGGTGATATACTTACTTTTGTTACAGAGAAGTGTATTGGTACTAAAGATCATATATACATGAGTTATCAGGAGTTTCCTAAGGATGTGAATGTTGGTGAAGCGATACTGATTGATGATGGTAAGATTAAACTGGAAGTTACTGAAACCAATAAAATGAATCTTGTAAAAGCCAGGGTGATTTATGGTGGACAACTTTCATCAAATAAAGGTGTAAATTTACCCGATACAATGGTTTCTTTACCGTGTCTGACAAAAGATGATATATCGAATGCAATTTTTGCGTTGGAAAATCAAGTTGATTGGATTGGATTGTCATTTGTCAGAAAAGCATCAGATATTCTTGAATTAAAAGACCTGATTAAAAGTAAGAATGGAAATGCGGGTGTTATAGCCAAAATAGAAAAACCTGAAGCATTGCTCGAAATCGATCAGATAATTGAATTCTCTGATGGAATTATGGTAGCCCGCGGAGATCTGGGAGTCGAAATTCCTTTTGACCAGGTACCATTGATTCAAAAATCTATTGTAAGGAAATGTATTATGCATTCAAAACCTGTTATAATAGCAACACAGATGATGGAAAGCATGATTTCAAACTTCAGACCAACCAGAGCCGAAGCGAATGATGTTGCCAATGCGGTGCTTGATGGAGCTGATGCGTTGATGCTGAGTGGTGAAACATCAATAGGTAAGTATCCAGTTGAAACAATCAATAGCATGATGAAAATAATTGAATATACCGAAAATCAATCTGGCAGTATCAATCAATTCGAAAATCAACACTTACCGGTTGAAAGTTCACTTACATTTCTTTCTGATTCAATCTGTTTTCAGGCATCTAAAATTGCCAAAAGGATAGGAGCAAAAGCCATAATATCATTTACCCATTCAGGTTATACAGCTATCAAAATATCCAGCTACAGACCAAATACCAATATTTATGCTTTTACTAATAATAAAAAACTGCTATTTAAATTGTCGCTTATTTGGGGTATTAAATCCTTTCATTTAAATACCTATAACCACTTGAATATTGCTATAACCAAATCTGTAGAAATTCTTAAAACGGAAAAATTGTTGAAAGTTGGTGATCGCGTTGTTTTTGTTGGAAGTACTCCACTAAGCGAACACGGAAATACTAATATGCTGAAAATTAGTATTGTTTAATCAATGTCTTTATCATTACCAATGTTTTAAATTCGACATTTTGCTTAATAAAAAGTGTGAATAATATTTCATTTTTCGAAAAATTGTAACATAAATCAGTTTATAAGTGTTCAATTGCATAATTGAGTAAAATCATAGATATGCAATTCAATCATATAAATTAAATATCATTATGTTTGCAATAATAGTTATGTTATTAATAGTTGGTTTGTTTTTCGTAAGTCTGCAAAATAATCCTTTGATTTCAAAATCAACTATCAAAACAATCAGCATAATCCGCTTCTATACATCAGGTGTTTTGGCAATATTATTCATTGTTGTGTTTTTAGATTCGTGTGGTGAGAAAAAGACGGTTATAACAAATACCCCTAAAGATTATTCTGTTCTTACACTGGAGCCCCGTTCAACTACAACATTCAACGATTTTCCTGCCACAATGCAGGGTGAGAATATTGTTGAGATTAGACCTATGGTAGATGGTTACCTGGAGGCTATTTATGTGAAAGAAGGCGCATTGGTTAAAAAGGGACAGTTGCTTTTCAAAATTAAAAATCCAATTTATGACCAGGCAGTTGTGACAGCCAATGCTGCTATAAAAATTGCCCTTGCTGATGTAAATACCGCCAAAATGGATGTTGAGAAAGTGAAGCCATTAGTTGAAAAGGAAATTGTAAGTAAGTATGAGTTGGAATCGGCTATTTTTTCTTTACAATCGAAAGAAGCAACCCTCGCCCAGGCATATGCAACCCTGGCAAATGCCAGGACTAACCTGGGATATACCACACTGCACAGTCCACAAAATGGAATTATCGGATCAATCCCTTACAAAATTGGCGCTTTAGTTAGCAGTACATCCACCAGTCCATTGACTATTCTGGCTAATACAGGTAAAGTATTTGCCTATTTTTCATGGAATGAAAAAGAACTTTTGTCTTTTATGAGCAGAATTGTTGGTAATACATTGCAGGATAAACTAAATCATTTACCTTCAGCTACCCTGTTATTGGCTGATGGTTCAGAGTATCCCGAAAAAGGTAAACTTGAAACAGCCAGTGGGTTGATTAGCACTGAAACAGGGACTGCAAGTTTTAAGGCCATATTCCCCAATCCTACGGGTATTATTCATAGCGGTGCCAGTGCTGTAGTGAGGCTGCACCAAACTATAAATGACGCATTACTGATACCACAAAGCTCATCCTATGAGTTACAGGATAAACGTTTTGTATATGCACTTACAGCAAAAAACATGGTGATAAGCAGGGAAATTGAATCTAAACCCACAAATGATGGTCAGTTCTTAATTATCACTAACGGTTTAAAAAAAGGTGATAAGGTCGTTATGAATGGTTCTAATCTGAAAGACAGTACATTTATAACCCCTAAAAATTTAAATACAGATAGCATTTATAGTCAGCTGCAAAAATAATAAATAGTGTTGTTGTATGCTTAAAAGATTCATAGATCGTCCGGTATTGAGTACCGTTATTTCTATATTGATTGTTCTGTTGGGATTTTTGGGCGTGTTGAAATTACCAATTGCCCAATATCCGGATATTTCACCGCCAACAGTACAGGTATCCGCAACATTTGCCGGAGCCAATGCCGATGTAGTCCTGAAAAGTGTGATAGTTCCATTGGAACAACAAATCAACGGAGTTCAGGGTATGACCTATATCGCTTCAACGGCATCAAACTCGGGCGCTGCTTCCATAAGCGTTTTTTTTGCAGTAGGTACCGATCCTGATCAGGCAGCCGTTGATGTTCAGAACAGGGTATCGTCTGCCACCAGTTTATTACCGCAGGAAGTCATTAAGACCGGTGTCACCGTCCGAAAACAACAAAGCAGCAATCTGTTGATATTATCACTCTATTGTGATAATAATATTTATGATGAAAAATTCTTACAGAATTATGCTGCAATCAATGTGATCCCTCAGATTCAAAGAGTGAAAGGGGTGGGAGCAGCCACTGTATTTGGTACAATCATGACGTATTCAATGCGAATATGGTTAAAACCGGATGTAATGTCGGTTTATGGAATTACGACGAATGATGTTACAACTGCACTGAATGAACAAAATATTGATGCGGCACCCGGTCAGTTTGGAGATAATGATAATCAAAGTTTTCAATATATCATTCGATACAAAGGGAGGTTGCAAACTCCTGAAGAATTCGGAAATATAATTATCAAGTCAAAAGGGCAGGGTCAGTATCTTCGAATGAAAGATATTGCTCGTATTGAACTTGGGCAACAAACATATACCGGTTCAACCATTACCGATGGTTATAAATCGTTGGGAATATCCGTTAGCCAATCACCGGGAAGCAATGCCCGGGATGTTGTGAATGAATCCAAGAAAGTGATTGAAAAAGCTGCATTGTCATTCCCAAAAGGGATCAGGTATGATTATCTGGTGGATGTTAATCAGTTCCTGGATGCTTCTATTGATAAAGTGTTGCATACTCTGGTAGAATGTTTTTTATTGGTGTTTTTGGTGATTCTTATCTTCCTGCATGACTTCCGTTCAACGCTTATTCATGGCATATCAGTTCCTGTGGCTATAACCGGAACATTTTTCTTTCTATATCTGTTTGGCTTGAGTATAAATTTACTGACATTATTTGCATTGGTGCTGGCCATAGGAATTGTGGTTGATGATGCCATTGTAGTAGTGGAAGCTGTTCACTTTAAACTTGAAAACGGATACACTTCGTCTCACCTGGCTGCTGTTGATGCCATGAGTGAAATTGCCGGTGCCATAGTTTCCATTACCTTAATCATGGCCTCGGTTTTTATCCCTGTCACGTTTGTAACAGGGTCTGTCGGTGTATTTTACAAGCAGTTTGGTATAACCCTTGCCATTGCCATCCTTCTATCGGCAGTAAATGCACTGACTTTGAGTCCTTCATTGGCAGCGCTTGTGTTAAAGCCACCCAAACCCATTGTTGATAATGAAAAGAAAACAATTTTTCAACGATATGGTACTGCCTTTGATAACGGTTATGAAGTAATTAAGAACAAGTATGTTCATATTGTACACTACTTGTCCGGTAAGAAATGGCTGGTTATCATCATAGTTGCCTTGTTTAGTGGAGGATACTATCTCTTAACGAAAACAACTCCCTCCAGTTTTGTACCGAATGAAGATATGGGAACAGTTTTCATAAACATCACACTTCCACCTGCATCAACCACCGAAAGGGTCAGGGTGATTACAGCTGAAGTGGATAAAATAGCGCACAATATACCCGAGGTTGCCCATAGTCTACGTATCATTGGACGAAATATTATTAATGGCAGCGGTAGTGCATATGGAATGGTTGTTTTAAGATTAAAACCCTGGGGATTACGTCCCGGAGTCAGTAACAATGACATTATTAAAACGCTTATGAAAGAAACTGAACATGTCAGGGGAGCAGAAATTCGTTTTTTATCATTGCCGACAATAACCGGTTTTGGAGTAAGTGGTGGCTTCACTTTTGATTTACAGGATAAAGAGGGCAGGTCACCGGTTGAGTTTTATAAAATTGCCCAAAAATTTTTAACAGCTTTGAATAAACGTCCTGAAGTCCTGTATGCTACTACCTCCTACAATCCAAATAATCCGCAGTACCTGTTGGATGTCAATGTAGCCAAATGTAAAGATGCAGGAGTGTCAATTACAGACGTACTTAGTACGATGCAGGTATTTTATGGAGGTTCTTATGTTTCCAATTTCAATGAATTTGGTCAGCAATACCAGGTAATATTGCAGGCTGATACTGTCTACAGGGCTACTCCGGAGGGACTGGATAAGATTGGGGTTAAGACCAGTTCAGGGAGAATGGCACCAATTAATGAATTTATAAATCTAAAACGAGTATACGGACCTGAAAATATTACACGTTTTAACCTGTTTTCATCCATTTCAGTTACCGGTTCTCCTAAACCGGGGTATACCACAGGTCAATCGTTGGTCGCTATTAAAGAAGTGGCAGCTCAAACACTGCCTGTTGGCTATGGATATGACTATTCGGGGATCAGTCGTGAAGAGCAAAATAGCGGATCGCAAACCCTTTATATATTTATTTTGAGTCTGTTATTTGTTTACCTTTTATTAAGTGCCCTTTACGAAAGTTATCTGTTGCCTTTTGCTGTCCTGTTGTCTTTACCAGTAGGTTTATCCGGAGTATTTGTGTTTGTGAAATTATTTGGCATGGATTATAATATTTATATACAGATTTCTGTCATTATGCTTATTGGTTTACTCTCAAAAAATGCCATTCTGATTGTAACATTTGCACAGGAAAGACGCGTGAAAGGTATGACCATACTCGAGGCAGCAACAGAAGGTGCAAAGGTCAGGTTACGACCCATTTTAATGACATCTTTTGCATTCGTCTTTGGTTTATTGCCATTGATGTTTGCATCAGGAATCGGTTCAAATGGAAATCGCTCCATTGGAACAGGTGCCATTGGAGGAATGTTGTTTGGGACTTTACTTGCAGTATTTGTTGTTCCACCATTATTCGTAATTTTTGAAACTTTGCAGGAAAAGTTAAAGCCAATTAAAATCAATGGAGAAGAGCCGGAAAATACAAGCGGTAATTTTGTAAATAAATGATTATTATATTTTTACGATAGTTTAAGTAAAAAATAAAGAGACATTTTCTTCAATGAAAAAGCTTATTAAAATAGGATCAAATTTAATTCCAGGATGCATTTTCCTGTTTGTCTTGTTGTTCTGTTCATGCAGGTTAACTGAAAATTATAAACGCCCGTTGGATATTGCAGATGATAAACTTTACCGGGATGCAAATGTGAATGATACTAACAACATCGCTGATATTCCCTGGAATAAAATTTTCAGTGATAGCGGGTTGCAACATCTTATACAGGAAGGAATAGATAATAATATCGATCTTAAGATCGCACTATCCCGCATCAAACAGGCACAGTCAAACCTTCATCAAAGCAGAGCTGCATTTTTTCCATCCCTGGAATTGATTGCCAGCGGACCAATAATAAATACTGAGAAAGTTTTAAATCCTTCAACTGCATATGAGTTCTATGGCAGTGCAAGTTGGGAGGCTGATATCTGGGGTAAATTAAGAAGTTCCAAAAGGGCAGCTGTATTAGCTCTTCTGCAAAGCAATGCATATAAAAAAGCCGTACAGACCCAATTGGTTTCAGATATTGCAATGAATTATACAACATTGATGGCTCTTGATGCTCAGTTGCAGTTAACTCTGAAAACAATTGATAACAGATCACTTGATGTTGAAATCATGAAGAAATTAAAAGAAAGTGATGTTGTAACCGGTGCCGCTGTAGTTCAAAGTGAGGCTAACCGTTATTCAGTAGAAGTTACAGTACCTGATTTAAAACAAAATATCAGAATTGTAGAAAATACGCTGAGTATGTTACTCGGTCGAAATCCTGGAAACATTGCCAGGGATAGCCTTAATAACCAACAGGCTTTTACCGGATTGCAAACAGGCATACCGGCCCGGTTATTGGATAACAGGCCTGACGTTATGGAAGCGGAGTATCAGTTACAATATTATTTTGAATTAACGAATGTAGCTAAAAGCTATTTCTTCCCTTCATTGACTATAACTGCTCAGGGTGGATGGGCAAATGGTAATATCTCGCAACTATTCAATGCTACTTCTTTATTTGGAAATATTATTGCCGGGCTGACACAACCAGTCTTTAATCATGGCC
>Ga0302215_10000278_pt1 | contig 38134 bp, 31 predicted proteins | sample II_Fen_N3_1_FD_194580 | JGI IMG/M metagenome (GOLD analysis project Ga0302215, IMG submission 194580) | Peat permafrost microbial communities from Stordalen Mire near Abisko, Sweden - II_Fen_N3_1 | ecosystem: Environmental > Terrestrial > Soil > Wetlands > Permafrost | place: Sweden: Abisko... | reverse complement strand
GATTCGTTGAAAAAGAGTAGGATGCGAATAATGGAAAAAGACATACAACGGATGCGGCATCAGATTGCCCAACGAAGTAGCCGTCAGTTTTTTCAGTCCGGATTCAAGCTGCGATCCATAGCCGTATCTGGCAGCAAAAGCATCAGCCTGATATTCAAACTTTCGGGAAAGAACGTGCATGGCTGTATCAAGAACAAGCGAAATTGGCGAATACAAGATACTAAACGCCAGTGCATTGAGATGGAACGAAGCTTCACTGGCTCCTAAAGCCTGAGCAAGCACATCGCTTTGTAAAATAAATCCGAAGGCAAAGAAAAGCACAAGGGTGTATGGGAGCGAAATCAGAAAATTAATGAGCGTATGTTTGTGTTTATAGTGTCCCACTTCATGCGCCAGAACAGCCACAATTTCTTCTACAGTCATTTTGTCCATTAGGGTGTCATACAATACAATTCGTTTTTTTGACCCCAATCCGCTAAAGTAAGCATTAGCTTTTGTAGAACGTTTAGAACCATCAATCACAAAGATATTATCCAGCTTAAAATCTGATTTTAATGCAAATTTTTCAATTTCGGTGCGTAATTCACCATCTTCGAGTGGTGTTTGTTTATTAAACAACGGAACTATGATTTGAGAATAAAACATAGTCATAAACAAACTGAAACCGGTAACTACCAACCATGCCCATAACCAGAAATAAGTGGGAGTCAGTGTATAAATCCAGATAATGAGTACTAAAATTCCACCACCCAGTATCAGCGTCATTCCGTAACCCTTCAATTTGTCAAGCACAAAGAGTTTGGGAGTAACTTTATTGAATCCGAATTTTTGCTCAATTACAAAGGTGTCGTATAGATCGAAAGGTATGCTCAGTATATCGTTGGCAAAGTATAAAATACCGAAGAATATGACAGGAGTCCATATAGGGCTTTGTACATGCTGCTGTACCAGACTATCCACCCACGCAAATCCATTAAAAATCAGCATTAGCAGAATAATAACAAAACTAAAGCTGCTGGTCAGCATGCCAAACCGCGAGTTAGTGCGGAAGTAATCCTGTTGTTTTGCATATTTCTCTGTGTCGTATATATCCCGCAAAAGTTCCGGAAGTTCTTTGCCAGATTGTTTGATGTTTAGAAATGCGAGGTATCGTTCTAGCACAAAGTCGGCAACCAGAATAACGATAATGATAGAAAAGAGCAGTTGTGCCATTTTAATTTGAGTAGTGTGAGTGATTATAACACAAATGTGTGTATTTTGTTGATTTAAAACAACATTCTTGTGCTTTTAGTAATTTCTGTGTCCGAAAATAGAACTCCCTACGCGAACCAGGGTGCTTCCTTCTTCGATGGCAATCTGAAAATCGTCGGACATACCCATTGAAAGTTCGCAAAAAGAAGATTCATCGCTGAAATATTGGTGCTTAACCTGATCGAAAAGTGTTTTCAATCCGTTGAACTCGCGGCGAATCTGTTCTTTGTTCACGGTGTAAGTAGCCATACCCATAAGTCCGCAGATCTGTATGTTTTTGAGTTGTTTCCAAGCTCCGGCTTCGAACATTTCAGATAGTTCCTCGGGCGAAAATCCAAACTTTGTTTCTTCCTGAGCTATATGAACCTGTAGTAGGCAGTTTACAGTTTTTCCGGTTTTGGCTGCCTGTTTATCAATCTCTGTCAACAGTTTAAATGAGTCAACACCGTGAATTAATGAAACAAAAGGAACAATATACCTAATTTTATTAGTTTGGAGATGCCCAATAAAATGCCAAACAATATCTTTTGGGAGGGTTTCATATTTGCCACATAGCTCCTGAACTTTACTTTCGCCAAAAATTCTTTCACCTGTTTCATAAGCTTCTAAAATAGATTCGTTTGGATTAAATTTTGAGACACAAACCAGACGTACATGCGATGGAATGTGCGTCCGGATGGATTGTATGTTTGATTGAATAGACATGTTTATTGGTTATTTGCTCATTTCATTCGCGATATTGGTAGATATTTGTTCGCTTCGCTCACGGTTAATAACGCCGAAGGCAAATATCACGAACGAAGCGAGTAACATTCCCTATGGGAATTATTCAGCTTCGTATTTAAATACATCAATGATAGTGGTTTCGGTAATAGCAGCAATCTCATAATCCGCCATAGAGCCCTTCATACCTTCTGTAATTCCATCAAGGGCCTCTTTAATATCAGTAGCCTGCACAAGCATGGTGACGGCAGTTCGTTTTTCAACACCTTTTTCTTCATCTAACGATACAAACATAACTTTAGCACGATACCATTTATCACCGTTTTCATTAAAAAACATTTCGTTGATTTTAGCCCTGCGGATATTAGCCACCGTAAACTCACCGCTGATAAAAGGTCGCATTTCTTCAATGATACGCGCTTCGGCTTCGGTAAACGACAATGCATCGATCAGATAAGCTTCATTTACTTTTACTATTTTGCCTTCTTCGGCTGTTTTCTCGTACTTTATTTTACACTCAAACCAATTATGCATATTATATATATTTGATTATTAATTATTTGTATTGTTTATGTTTTACTGGTGCACTTTACAGTGCATTTAATATTTTGTTATTGAAGCGCAAAGATACAAAATTTTACAGACTATAACATGTTAAATACTTTAAGATTTCATTTTAAAAACCAGGTTTAGCCTCCAATTTAACACTAAAAGACTACAACTCACCTTGTGAATTAAACAAGCATACTTTTTTCAATATAACAAATTGATTTTTATTAAATTATATTCAAAAAAACTGCCTTTTCAGGGGTGCTTGTTATAAAGACTTATGGCAGTAGCTTAAACTGATTTGCTCGTACTTACTAAATCAAAAACGGTTACATCTCTCCCATTTGGTCTTTCAGCTTTTTTAAAATGAATAAGTCGATTTAACCAGAGAATAAATGCCTCACTGAGATTATCACCAGTATGAAGATTGTATAGGAATTCGGAAAGCAATATTCCTTTACCTTCACAAAAAGCATTTATAGGCTCTCTTTTCGCTTTAATCTCCATTCTATGAATATTTTTATCCATGCCCAACCATTTATATATGTAGTTTTTTCCGCTTTTACGGTCAATCTCTTTGGACTTATTATAGCATTTAAGCTCCAGCCGACCTTTCGACTGTTGAACGTAATATGATAGATTTACAGCTCTACTCCTAGTTGTTCCATAGTTAAGAAAAGCATTATTTATTTCTTCTCTTGAATTGACATCTGGATATTTTACTCTATTTATAACGGGTATAAACTTTTCATCCGCAACAGTTCTCTTTAGTAACCTTGCAAAATTGATATTACTATCGAATGATATTTCAAGATTTGACATACTCACTAAGCTTAAATGCAAGCGACTAGCCATCTCTTCAAGGAAAAAGATAGTATTATATTGGATCGTCAATGTTTTTGCAGGAATTCTAGCCTCATGTTTTAATTTTGTATAATTGCTTATGCTTTCTAATGTTGTTAAATTAATTTTTTGTTTTGGTTCTTTCCACTCAATCACTTCGTTGTGAACTGCAAATGGCTCATACAATCTTCTATTATCCAAAGTAATAAAACATTTACCAGCAAAATTGGGGTCGTCATTAGATTTAACAGTTAGATCTCCGTAAAGAACTAATTTATCCTCGAAATTTTCATCTGGTACAAGTATCTCGAAATCAAACTTACTATCTTTCACTCTTCGCAGTCTAAAATCTTCGGTATGTACATCAGAACTATTTGGAGACGTAAAAATAAAGAACGGACTATTCAAAGCATTTTCAGTCAGTTTATTGTAAATCTCTGATTTTATTTCATAACAAACTTTCAATGCATCTACACTATATTTATATTTAACTCCTTGCATGTTATTATGATTTAATTTTATTTTATAATAGCAAATATGAAGCAGTAGCAAAATGAAAGCAACTAAGTGCGCTTTATTCGCCAATCATTATGGAAAAGTTAAAATTGTTCCCAATAATCTATGCTTTGTTGATCTGGGTCAAGATTGTCATTATAACCATTTCCACTGTCATAATGTGGATTGTCATCATATCCATATTTTTCAATAGACTCTAGTCCCTCTATTAGTTTATTGTGCTTCTGTAACTCACGCTCCATTAATGCAATTATTCTAAGTGCGGATTTGTTTAAAAATTGTCTTGATATATTAAAGAATCCAATGTGAGATTCTACTACCCAATTTGGGAGCAGGTTTAAATATTTATTATCACTAATGTCTAAACAATTTAAATATGCCAACTCAGATAAGGAATTAATGTTTGAAATTAAATTGCAGCTCAAATTTAAGTTTGTCAATAAAATTAAATGAGCTAAAGGCTGTATATCTGCTATTTGATTATTATTGAGTTTTAGATATGAGAGTTTAGTTAGTTTTTTCAGTGAATTAATATTTTTAATTGAATTAACGCTTATGTCTAGGTCAACTAAATTAACTAATTCTTCTAGTGAATAGATTTCTATAATTCGATTTTCGTCTAGGTACAAGCGGGTAATATCTTTTAGTTTAGCAATATCATTTAAATTTTCTATTTGATTATCAGACAGAATTAATTCTTTTAGATTGGTTAATTCTGAGAGCCCATAAGTATTTATAATTGAATTCATGGATAAATATAAGTACTCCAGTTGATTTAAATCCTTTAAGCAGTTGATGTCTGAAATTGCATTATTACTTAAATCCAATTTTTTTAATTCAGGTAAGTGGCAGATTGAACTAATATCATGAAGATTGTTTCCCGTAATACTTAATTCTTTCAATTTAATTAATCCATTTAATGCAGTTATGTTAGATAGTGAATTCTTGTTTAGATTTAAATATGTCAATGATGTCAAGTTTTCTAACGGATTTGTATCGTTAATTAAATTTTTCTCGAGGTTTAAATAAATAAGATTTTTAAAATCATTTAGTGGGCTAATATCCGAAATAGAGCTTGCACTTAAGTCTAGGCTTATTAATTTATTTAAGTTTTTAATTGTGTTGAAATCCGTAATATTACATCGTGATAGTGTTAAATTTACTAGGTGGTTTAATTTACTTATTGAAGCTAAATCTTCAATAATAAAGTTCTCTAAATACAATGTTGTTAGTGTATTTAACTTTTCAAATGATGTTGCTAACTTTACTAAATCAAGTTTTGTTTTTTCTTTTGCGGAGATACTTATATTTTGAATATTATTATCAATAATTTCATAATCAAATTTGAATTTGTCATATTCGGCAGTATGCCAATTTCGTTCAATAATCATCCCAAGTTTTTTCTGAATTTCCTCAACAATATCAAAATCATCCATCACATTTAAATATTTTTTCATTTCTGCCTTTCCTTCTCGCATAATCTCAATAGGTAGATTAATTATTGGGTTGCCAGAAAAATCGATGGATTCGTTCTTTGAAAATCTATTGTCGTTAAATAGAATGTTTAAATTATTAAATTCAAATATCCACTTAGGTATTTCTGATATATCATTATTTGATAGGTCTAAATAATCAAGGGCTTTCAGATCTTTTAATGATTGAATATCTGTGATTTTATTTTTTGTTAAATCAAGATATTGTAGTTTTGTTAGATTTTTTAATGAGCTAATATTTATAATAGAATTGTTACTTAAGTTCAAATCCTCTAAGTTTGTAAAATTGCTGATCGTGGCAATATCTTTTATATTGTTATTGTTTAAGCTAATGCTCTCGATGTAAGCTAGTTGTTTTAATGCGACAATTTCATCAATTGAATTATTTCCTAACAATAAAATTTCTAATCGGACTAAATTCCGAATAGGACTAATATCAACAATATAATTGTTAGATAAATCTAAGGACTTAATTTCTTGTAAATTGGATAAAGGGGTGATGTCTACAATAGAGTTTTTGCGCAGTACGAGACGTTTAAGGTTTCTTAATTTATTTATTGAGCTTATGTCGGTCAAAGAACAATTTATAATTTCCAAATGAGTTAAATCTGAAAATTTTTCTAAGAATAATACTAAAGTTGAAAAATCATTTATTGTTTTGTTTTGGATAGATAAGTCGGTAATTTTCTTTTTGTTGATAGAATAAACGTATGACGACTCATAGGAATTTAATCTTTCATGAGAATAATCAAATCGTATTGTAAATTTTTCAGCTAATTCTTTTATTGCATCAATATCATTCATAGTTTATTATATTTTAATTTCGTTCTAAATTTTATTTGCTCTTAAGTAGGTTAATTACTAAATGAACGAAGGGTGTTGTATGAGAAATTAAAGATTCAGGAATATTGTTGATTCAATTAGCGTGTGTAAAATAAGCTTGTTTTTATTTGCAATGTAGTTTTTTACACTATCTTTGTTAGAACAAAGATATTAAAATTATTGCAAATACGAAATCTATTACTGCGGTTTCAAAAAGAATATTGTAGATTAATTATATTTACTACACATATTAAATGTTCATTTAGTTTGTGTAGTAAGTATTTTTTACTATCTTTGTAAGGTAATACAGAACATTATGAAAGCAAAACAATATGTAAGTTACCTTCGCTGCTCAACCGCAAAACAAAATCTGGGAATTGATGCGCAAAGAACCATTAACAATGATTATATCAGTTCACACGGTGGTCAGATTATCATGGAATTCGTTGAACACGAAAGTGGAAAGAATGATAACCGTATTGAATTAAACAAAGCTCTGGATTTATGCAAGAAACAAGGTTTAACCCTTTTGATAGCCAAACTTGATCGTTTGAGCCGTAACATTAGTTTTATATTCCAGTTACGTGATTCTGGAATTGACATAGTAGTACCAACACTTCCAGAACTCAATACACTTACTCTTGGAATCTTTGCAACAATTGCACAAAACGAACGTGAAACCATTAGTCTAAGAACAAAACAAGCATTAATGGAGTTAAAAGCAAAAGGGATTGTCTTAGGCTCACCAGACAACTTAAAAAATAATTTGGAAGCTGCTATTAGCAATAGCGTAAAAACACGTCAAAACAAGGCTAAAAACAACGAAAACAATATTAAAGCTTCAGTTTTTATGCGTTCATTACGTACAAATGGAATCACTTGGAGTAATGTCTTAAAGCAATTAAATGAAAATGGCTTTAGAGCTTCGAGAGGTGGTGAATTCAGTTTAATTCAAGCTCAACGACTGTGCAACCCTCACTATTAGAAAGCAATTTTACTATTTAAAAAAATGTTGAATAATTGCAACGCACCACGGTAATTTTAGCGTTTGAGAATCGAAAAAAATATCAAAATTGTTGACTTATTATATTTACAATCAGATATTTACATTTAGTTACTTGATTGATAAATATTCCTTGTAATCACTTTTCTGAAAATAGTCATATAACACACACATAATCAAACATATAGATAGGTTATTTTCATTAAGGGTCGGACGTGCTATTTTGTCAATGAAAAAGTGCTGTTTTCACTCATTTTAATTCTTAAATTTTGAGTTCGTTTTGAAACATTGCCTCATTTTTTTGTAAAAATTTTATACTGAAAACCGTAGGTACTCAAATCGACTACTTTTAATTTTTAGAGATTTAGGGGATTACATAATTTTAAAAGTTACCTCTCCAGCCCTACTCCTAAGGGGTGCTGGTACTACATCCACCCCTTTTAAGCTAAATTTAATATCAATCGTATAAATTAGTTTTTGCATTTGCCATTTCATCATCAGACATTAACGAATCAACATATCCAAATATTCCAGTTTGGCTTCGCCCCATCATTGTAGCTAGTCTAGTTGGTGAAACCCCATTTTTAATTGCACTGGTTGCAAATGAATGTCTCATACTATAAAAAGTCAAATCCAGAGGTAATAACTCCCCACAAACTTCATACTCTGTTTTTTCAAAACCAGTTTCGTTTTCAAATTGTTTATTGTATTCATCTATTTTAATATTTACCTTTTGATTATATTCAACAAGGCGTTTGTTAACCTCAATAACAATTTTCTTTAATTTCTTGTTAATAGCCTGACCAGCAGTCAGAATTGCTAAACTTTTTTGCTTTTCTGTCACATAATTATACTCATGTTTACTGTTTTGAAGCACGGGGAATAGATAGCCATCTCTTAATTCAGCATTCACCAACATATAAGGAATTATACTTTCAGCATAAATATCCTTTTCAATCAATATATCAACTTCAACATGCGTTTTTGATCTATCAGTTTGAATTTTATAATACTCTTTATCATTTATGCTAACAGTCTTAATCATATCCAACTTTATTCTTGCAATATCAACAAGAGCAAGCCCATTGGCTAACCACCCAAATAAATAAATTGCCATTGCATGAGATTCTGTATGACGTTTTTCCAAATCCGCAACATTACTCCCACCATTAATTACTTCCCCATAATATCCATGAACGGCAAACATCTGCTTATTAGATATTGCTAGTTTTCGATTACCTTTTTTGTAAACATGAAAGTATTTATACTTTCTAAAAGGAAAAAGTTGCGGTTGAATTATCTCTTTGTCTATAGCAAAATTGAAAATCGCTGACAATTTAGCAAAAACAGTCAGAATGCTTCCATCAGACATTTTTTTATCATTTTTCAAATACTTCCCAAAGTTCTCACAAAAATCTGGAGTAACTTCAGTAAAAAGCAAAGTGTTTTTTCCAGAATACTTTTTGAGCAAACCAAGCAACAAATCGTAAGTCTTCCGAGTATTATACTTGCCTAGACCAGTCATATGTTTATTTATGAATACATAAATATCCAATGTATTACCATGTATTCTTTCTTCAATCCCTTCTTTCAATAATTTTTCAGCAGTGTAAGGAGTTTTATTGATTTCAAAATCCATTTTAAGATTTACTACATTTTGTTTTATATCAGTGATAATCTTGTTTATCTGGGCTTGATTCGGGTATTTTTTATTCTTTATAGTTTCACGCACACCATCCCAGTCGGATTCATTGCACGCACAGCCCGTACTAACCTCTTTGCGTCCGTAATATTGAACTCTAAGCATAATCGGGTGCATTCCATTGGAAAGCGTCTTGTTTGTACGTAAAACAAGCTTGATAATTGCCGAAGTAGTTTTTCCCATTTTAAGTTTATTTTGACAATAGTAGTTGTCACTAAGTAGTATATGTGGTGCACCTCATAGTGCACCGCAAAGATAGGAAAAATATTGAATGGTGCACTTTTCGGAATGGTAAGTATATAATAAATAACTGAAAAATAGCTAATTAAAAAACACAAATGGTTCTACATTCAAACCAGTTATGCATATCGCCTATTATTTTATAAATGAATTATTTATTGTTTCTGTAGTTCAACTTAAATTGAGATACAAAGATAACATATTCTGTGAAAAACCGAAGACATTGGATGTAAAAACACCATATAAGTAAGGTTGTTCCTGCTTATATGGTGTTTATTAAAACGTTAGTTTGAAACCCTGTTTCTTACTTTACTTTTTCTCGAAGTGGAATTCTCATTTTATAGAATGAGCGCCAAACGAATACCAAAGCAATAATAAGGAATCCGGCACCGATAATTCCACTATAATCAAAACTATTGCTGGCAGTAGCATCAAGTCTCATTTTCAAGGCTATTTCAGTTGCTAATAATCCGAACAGCGTTGAGAACTTGATGATTGGATTCAATGATACAGAAGAAGTATCTTTAAATGGATCACCTACAGTATCACCAATTACGGCCGCTTCGTGTAAAGGTGTACCCTTTTCTTTCAAATCCACTTCAATTACTTTCTTTGCATTGTCCCATGAACCACCGGCATCAGCCATATAAATAGCCTGAAATAAACCGAAAGTAGCAATTGAAATCAGATAAGCTACAAAAAAATTACTGTCGAAGAATGCAAATCCGAGCGTAAAGCAAATTAAAGCAATGAAAATGTTCCACATACCTGTTTGAGCATATTGGGTACAAATTTTTACCACTTCTTTAGAATCTTTGATATCAGCTTCTTTTTTATTTAAATCGAAGGTACTTTTAATGAATTCAACAGCGCGGTAAGCTCCGGTGGTAACAGCCTGCATAGAAGCTCCACTAAACCAGAATACAACTGCTCCACCACATATCAGACCTAGTAAAATAGGGGCAGAAGTCAATGAAACACTTAATAAACCTTTGCTTTCCAATAATAAAATGATTGAGAAAATCATGGTAGTTGCTCCTACCACAGCCGTTCCAATCAAAACCGGTTTTGCAGTTGCTTTGAACGTGTTACCGGCAGAGTCATTAGCTTCGAGGTAATGTTTTCCAAGTTCGAAATCGGGGGTAAATCCAAAATCTTTTTCAATTTCTTTTTCAATACCCGGAATTTGGTCGATTTGAGATAATTCAAAAATAGATTGAGCATTATCAGTTACAGGTCCATAGCTATCAACAGCTATGGTTACAGGTCCCATACATAAGAAACCGAAAGCAACCAAACCAAAAGCAAAAATAGATGCATGAGGTCCAAGAATTGAAGTAAGGCCAAGTTGACTGATAAAATAGGCACCGGTCATTAAACCGACAATCAGTAAACCTGTCCAAAATGCTCCGAAGTTACCAGAAACAATTCCTGATAGGATATTCAAAGAAGGTCCACCTTCGCGTGAAGCGGTAACGATTTCCTGAACATGATCAGATTTTGAACTCGTAAATAGTTTAGTAAATTCGGGAATCAATACAGCTGCCAGTGTGCCACAGCTAATAATTCCTGCCAGTTTCCACCACAAAGAAGCATCTGCAGGATTACGTGTAATATCAGCTAAATCACCAACAAGTAAATGACTCATAAAGAATGAAGTGGAAATACTTAATATAGCAGCAATCCAGATTAAACGCATCAATGGTTCTTCAAAATCAAACATTTTAAGTCCTTTATATTTGCGTAATGAAATTGCGTCATTGATGAAGTAAGAAACTCCTGACATTAAATCCATTAAGAAACGCATTCCAAAAATCCAAACGATTAATTTTGCCTGAATTTCACCAATCAGTTCGGGTTTGCCCGGAAATGCAAATGGAACTGCAAGGGTTATAAATGTAATCAAAGCAACTCCGGTTACACCATACGTTTCAAAACCGTCGGCGGTTGGACCTACACTATCACCAGCGTTGTCGCCTGTACAGTCGGCAATAACACCCGGGTTACGTGGATCATCTTCTTTTACATTGAAAACAATTTTCATTAAATCTGAACCAATATCAGCAATTTTAGTAAAGATACCACCCGCAATACGAAGTACACTGGCACCTAAAGATTCACCAATGGCAAATCCAAGAAAACAAATACCTACTATTTCGCGGGGAACGAATAACAGGATGATAACCATCATAACCAATTCGAGAGAGATAAGAAAAAGACCAACGCTCATACCGGCACGCAACGGTATATCCACCACATTCCATGGTTTTCCACGAAGTGACGCAAATGCTGTGCGAGAGTTAGCGTAGGTGTTGATACGGATACCATACCAGGCTACTGCATACGAACCGCCCATTCCTAAAATGGAGAAAAACAATACATACAATAATGTACCAATAGTTTTTCCCTGAAGAGCCAGAAAGTAATACGACATAATTACTGCAACAAATGCGAAAAGCATTAAAAGAAATTTTCCTTGTTGCAATAAATAAGTCTTACAAGTTTGAAAAATAATTTCGGACACTCTCAACATGGAATCATGCGCTTTTTGCTTTTTTACCTGTGAAAAAAGCCACAAGCTGATACTAAGAGTAACACAAATTACAAGTGCACCGTAGAATAGGAAATTCCATGATGAGATAGCTTGTCCGAAAATGTGAAATTGCCCGGCATGTAAATCCGGAATGGCGATGTCTGCTTCGTTGGCAAACATGTTGGCTGATGTGATTAATGCTGCAAAAAGCAACATTGCAGCCCGTTTGAACTGTTTCATAATGATTATAAATGATTTGATAAAATAAATAATTAACCGAAAAAAATTGAAAAAAAATTCTCTCAAAATTACTAAACATTTTTTGCAAATCCATTTATTTAATGCAGAAAGATATGGTCATATTTATGTTTAATAGCAGTATTTACTGACATTTTAGTTTTATAAATAAGACTTGGGCAATAAATCGTAAATCCGGCAATTAAATCCGTATATTAAATGCATATTTATAGTTCGATAAAACACGAATATGTTTTTTCATACATTGACATTTGTTTTAGTTTTCGGGCATCTTGTTTCAGAGTTTTGGTGCTGTCATGCTGTAAAATAATCCGCAAATCAATAAATATTCAATTTTTTTTGTCTAAAAGTTGTACCTTTGCAGGCTCAAATACAAAAGTATGGGAAGAATTCTGGCTATTGATTACGGACAAAAGCGTGTAGGACTAGCAGTTACCGACATGCTACACATCAGTGCCAATGGTCTTGACACGGTTTCGGCTCATGAGGTGCTGACGTACCTGGAGAAATACATAGCCAAAGAACCGGTAGAAAAGTTTGTGATAGGATTACCAAAGCAAATGAACGGACAGGACTCCGACTCGATGCAGTATATACGCCCCTTTGCAACGGCACTTCAACGTAAATTTCCTGAAATTGAACTTGTTTATGTAGATGAGCGTTTTACGTCTGTTTTAGCTCATAAAGCCATGCTCGAAGGTGGTTTAAAGAAAAAAGACCGACAGAATAAAGAGCTGGTAGATAAAATTTCGGCCACCATTATTCTGCAATCATATCTCGAATCAATTTATAATTTATAATAAAGGAAGTTCCATTTATTTTTGCCCAAAAATATGGTGCATTTGTAACTTGTAGCTTGTAATTTTTGTAGTACATAATGATATTACCTATTTACACTTACGGCAATGCTGTACTTCGCAAAGTAGCTGAGCCAATTAATGCAGATTATCCTGAATTAAATACACTTATCGACAATATGTTCCAAACCATGTATCATGCCGAAGGCGTGGGTTTGGCAGCACCACAGATAGGGTTGCCTATTCGTTTGCTGGTGATTGATTTAGCCCCTTTCAAGGAAGAAGATCCTGAATTGGGAGCATTCAAAATAGCCATGATAAACCCCGTAATACTGGAACGTAGCGAAGAAGAAGTTTCGGGCGAAGAAGGCTGTCTGAGCATTCCGGGAATACACGAAAGCGTTTTGCGGGCTCAGTCTATTACAATAACCTATCTGGATCAGGATTTTAAAGAGCATACTGAAGAATTTGACGGTTATAAAGCACGTGTGGTTCAGCATGAGTATGATCATCTGGAAGGACATTTATTTACCGACCATGTTACGCCTATACGCAGACAATTGCTAAAATCGAAGCTGACTAATATAGTAAAAGGAAAAGCCAGCTGTGGCTATAAAGTAAAATCGGCTTGACAGCTTGAATAACAGAAAAGAAACAGGGTGAACATTGAAAAATATGTTCACCCTGTTTCTTTATATTATAAAATGAACCGTAGTACATAAATATATAATAGCTTTCAAATTTGGGGTTAACCCCAAACCCCACTTCATTTTTTGGCTTGAACTAAAAAACGAAGCAAAAAAGTTCAAGACTATGCCCGCTTCACTCGAAAAACTGACGGTCGAAAAGCTAAAATACCCAAACTCCTCCCTGCGGTCGTCAAACAGTGGGTATTTTTACGCTTTCCTTCCTTGTTTTTCGGCTCATCGGGCAAGGTCAGTCGTTGACAAGGTGGATGAAATCTATTAGTTATACTGTGAAATAGAACTATATATTAAATGTACCGGAGATATTAATAATATTATATACCTAAGCAAAGTCGTTTTCTGCCAATGCTTCGCCGACCACAAAGTTACTGCCTCCTATAAATATAAAGTCTTGTTTTCCGGCTTCGGTCATGGCAGCATTAACCGCTTGTTTCACTGTATTGTATGCGTTGCCTTCTAAACCATAGCTTTTAGCTTTTTCCATTAATTCTTCCGCATCGAGTGCACGTATGATATTGGCTCGGGTAAAGTAATATACAGCTTCGCGGGGCAATAAAGCCAATACCGACGAAATATCTTTGTCGTTGACCATGCCTATCACTATGCGCAGGGTATTATAGGTCTGCTTTTTAAGCTGATCTGCCACGAAACGAATTCCACCTACATTATGTCCCGTATCGGCTACGATGGTGGGATGCTGCCGCAGAACTTGCCAGCGTCCTTTCAGTCCGGTAGTTTCAGTTACCCTTTCAAGTCCTTGTTTCAGAGCTTCTTCGTCGATTAGAATACCGCGGGAGTTTAATTGCTGCACGGCAGTAAGCACGGTGGCTATGTTGCTGAGCTGATACAGTCCGCATAAGTCTACAGTAAACTGGCGATGGTCGGAAGTTTGTACACGCATTTTTCCATCCGCATAGTCAACAAATGATACACTGACAGTTTCCTGTGCAAAAAAGAGTGGTGCATGTTCTTCTAAAGATCTGGTTTCGAACACGGGGCGGGTTTCGGGTAGAGCCTCGCCAATCACCACCGGGGTGTGGGGTTTAATGATTCCGGCCTTTTCAAACGCAATTTTCTCCAGCGTGTCGCCCAGAAATCCTACATGATCGAAACTGATGTTGGTAATTACCGACAATTCGGGTTGTATGATGTTGGTGCTGTCGAGCCGACCACCCAAGCCCACTTCAATTACGGCAATATCTACTTGTTTATCTGCAAAATAATCAAAAGCCAATGCCATAGTGGCTTCGAAGAACGAAGGCTCAATTTCGCCGAATAAATTCTGATGTTTTTCTACAAAATCCACAACATATTGCTGCTCTATCATGTTACCATTGACACGGATACGCTCACCGAACTCTACCAGGTGCGGCGAGGTGTATAGACCTACCTTGTAGCCCGCATGTTGCAGCACGGATGCCAGCATGTGTGACACGGAGCCTTTGCCGTTGGTACCGGCAATGTGAATGGTACGGTAGCGGGTATGCGGATTATCGAGTGCATTCATCAGCCTGATGGTATTGTCCAGTCCGGGTTTGTAGGCTGCACTGCCAATGTGGTGAAACACCGGAAGACGATCGTACAGATATTGTATGGTTTGAGTGTAGTTCATAATCGGAATGCAATGTAATCTCGGTTCATCGTCCACTGAAAAACGGACGGTAAATACGATAAGTGTTTTGTTTTGCTGATTTTCTATTTCTGCGAAAAATGAATACCTTTGTCTATGCCATTTTTCAGGTACAAAGATACTTTAATTGAAACATTTTATGCAACAAAAAGTGCAATCTTATATTGAACGACAACAATTGTTGACCCCGAAAGCCAGGGTAATTGTAGGGGTGAGCGGTGGAACCGATTCGGTTGTGCTGTTGCATATACTGCATACGCTCGGGTACGAGTGTGTGGTGGCACATTGCAACTTTCATTTGAGAATGGAAGAATCCAACCGCGACGAGGAGTTTGTTCGTGCTTTGTCCAGAACGATGAAGCTACCCTTCTATAACATTGATTTTGATACCGTAAGCTATGCCGACAGACACGGAATTTCGATAGAAATGGCTGCCCGCGACTTACGGTACGAGTGGTTTCATGATTTGCTGAAAAAACTCGATGCACAAGCCATAGCCGTGGCACATCATGCCGATGACAGCATTGAAACCATGCTAATGAATCTGGTTCGCGGAACGGGATTACGAGGACTCTCGGGCATCCGGCCCCGAAATAAAAAAGTGGTACGCCCCCTACTCTGCTGCAACCGTCAGGAACTGGAAAACTACCTGATACACTATGATCTGGAACACGTGGAAGATTCCACCAACGCATCGGTAGATTACCAGCGCAATAAGTTCAGAAACGAAGTACTTCCGCTTCTCGAAGAGATTAATCCCTCGTTGCGGCAGACGCTCTACGAATCGTTGAAGCGCTTTGAAGGTACCACGGCCATTTACGCGCAGGCTATTGACACCATACGGGAGAAAATAGCCGAAACAGCTGTTGGACTGACAAAACTGAACATCGACATTATTAAGCAGCAGGTGCATATACCTACGGTGATGTACGAAATACTGCATCCGTATGGCTTTAGCGGAGCCACCATAGAGCAGGTAACCGAAAACCTAGATGCCATATCGGGTAAAACCTTTTATTCGGACACGCACCGGCTGATAAAAGACAGAAAATACCTTATTATCAGTCCGAAGGATGATGACACGGTGGATGAGTATTATATTACACAACCCGACGCGGTAATAGATCAACCCTTCGGTCTGCAACTGAAAACCCTGAAACTAACTCCGGACTTCAGTATTTCCAGGTCGGCAAAGCGTGTGCATATCGATGCTTCGAAGCTGGCTTTCCCGCTGCAACTGCGCAGGTGGCGCGAAGGCGATGTGTTCTACCCCTTCGGCATGAAACAGCGAAAGAAAGTAAGCGATTTCTTTATTGACAACAAACTGAGTCTGCTGGAAAAAGAACAAAGCTGGTTGCTGGTGTCGGGCAATGATATCGTGTGGATAGTGGGGCAACGGCTCGATGACAGGTTTAGAATAACCGCAGAAACGACTGAGGTAGTGGAACTTAGCATTAATGGTTAATGATTAATTGTTCATGCGAATCTGGAGTTGAAAATGATTTCATTTTGCATACAGTAAGCTATTTCCCGGAGGCTTCGGCGTGAGCTCAGTCGAACGGGAATGGATGTCAATAGAAAATAAACATCAATAAAAACAATTCCTCTTAGGGCTTGTCTGCGGCAGGCAGGGATAAATACAGATAACATGAATGTCCTACGGACAATAAAACATTGGTACGTGTTTATTCTATTGATATTGAAGTCCTACGGACTATTATTCAACTCTTGATTCGCATGATTGATTATGAACAATGAATTGTCTCAAAAACCATTGGTAGATCAGCGCTATTTGCTGCAGAAATATCCGGGCAAAGGCGGTTGGACATTTGCAGCTATACCTGAAATACTGCAGGACAAGCATGCATGGTTTGGCTGGGTGAAGGTGCGCGGCAGCATTGATGGATACGAAATAGCCAATTACCACCTGATGCCTATGGGTAACGGCACCTTGTTTCTGCCGGTGAAAGCAGAAATAAGAAAGAAAATAGGCAAGCAGGAAGGAGACAGCGTGCACGTCGTGCTGTATTCCGAAGAGTTGCCCACTGTGGCAGCCGATGATTTTAAGCTGTGCCTCCAAGATGACCCCGTGGCCTGTCAAAACTTTAGCAAACTATCGGCCGAAGAGCAAAAAAACATAACAGACTGGATATATGCTGCCCGAAGAGACGACCTGAAAGTGGAACGTATAGCGCAGGCGCTTGATAAGCTATCCAATTTATAATGCATAATTCATAATGCATAATTGATAATTAAAAGAAAATATATCGGTGCGCTGCACCTCCATTCTCTTTTCATTGCTACATGCTACAAAGATTTTGGTGCGCTGCACCCTGGCAATTCATAATTGATAAAGCTTCATTATATTTTATTCTGAACAATCATTCCTTTTACTTGTTTAGTTTTCAGTTTTTGAAAAATCATTATCAACTGAATATCTCACTAAACGTATTGTGTCAAATTCCCGTACGCTATTTCCCAAGAAAGTAACATCGCTGACTCAGGTTGCCGATGGTGTTTATATTCTGTCCTTTGCCCGCGATGTTGAATTCCGTGCAGGACAAGTTGTTGCCCTGGATGTGGAACCCTATGGTGAACCGCGTCTGTACAGCATAGCTGGAGGTGAGCATGACCCCGAAATTGAAATTCTGTTCGACGAAAGACCCGAAGGCAGGCTCACTCCGCAGCTTTCGCGACTTCGGAAGGGCGACACGATATATGTGTCGGAGCCTTTTGGAACGTTTCGGTGCGACGACGACAAAGCTGTGTGGATAGCCGCCGGCACGGGAGTAGCGCCTTTTGTGTCGATGGTGCGCTCGGGGGCAGGACAAGGCAAAACCTGATACAGGGTGGACGCCGGGATGAGAACTTTTATTATTCGGCAGAACTGGAGGCGATTTTGGAGGACAGGTATGTGCGTTGTTGCTCGCAGCAGACAGATACACGCTACTACCATGGACGGCTCACTGCATGGCTCAACAACCAGACGCACCTACGGACTGATGTGAAGTATTACCTGTGTGGAAGTGCCGAAATGGTGGTGGAAGTCCGTGATATTTTAATACGGAAAGGGGTGGCGTTTGGTAATATTGTTTCGGAAACTTATTTTTGATATAAATCCATTGTTGATAGATTATAGATTAACCCGTAGTGAATATATAAAATAGAATAGTTTTCATATTGGGGTTTTACCCCAAACCCCACTTCATTTTTTGGCTTGAACCAAAAAACGAAGCAAAAAAGTTCAAGACTATGTCCGCTTCACTCGAAAAACTGACGGTCTGAAAGCTAAAATCCCCAAACTCCTCCCTGAGGTCGTCAAACAGTGGGTATTTTTACGCTTTCCTTCCTTGTTTTTCGGCTCACCGGACAAGGTCAGTCCCCGTCAAGTCGAATGAAATCTATAAGTTCTGCTAATAAAATAGAATTAATCAATTAAATCCACTACGGGATAAATTACATGTATTGTCTTCTAGCCGGACAGGTTTTTTCTCCAAGGCGGAAAGAGTGGTGCATGAAATAAGCCCGTGATAGCTCAAAATCTTTGAGTTCTATATTTAATAGAGGTTTGTGAAGATGCTTTAAATTTTTATCGGACAGCAATAACAAAAAAACCAGTAAACTCAATTAACTCACACAAGTATGGAAACTCATTCGCCTAAAAATCTATTCGGGCTTACGCTCCCGCAGTTGAAAGCAGAAGTACTGGCATTGGGGCTGCCGGCTTTTACTGCATCGCAGTTGGCCGACTGGATGTATAAAAAACGTGTAACCGATATAGGCTCTATGACCAACCTGTCCAAACAGGCGCGCGAAAAACTTGAGCAGGCATACAGTGTGCAATTGGTATCGGCGTCCGGGGTACAGACTTCGACCGATGGTACCAAAAAGTACCTCTATCCCACCCGTCCGCAGAAGTTTATAGAAACAGCCTATATACCCGATAAAGACCGTGCCACGCTGTGTGTTTCCACCCAGATAGGTTGCAAGATGGGCTGTCTGTTTTGCATGACCGGTAAGCAGGGCTTTCAGGGTAACCTGACGACGGGCGAAATTCTGAACCAGATGCAATCGTTGCCCGAGTTCGAAAAACTGACCAATATAGTGTATATGGGCATGGGCGAACCGCTGGACAACGTGCAGGCGGTAATGGACAGCATAGAGGTGATGACTTCGCCCTGGGGTTACGATTGGAGTCCGAAACGCATAACCGTATCCACCATAGGCATTATACCCGCCATGATTACTTTTCTGGAAAATAGCAAAGCCCATCTGGCCGTAAGCCTTCACTCGCCGTTCGACGACGAGCGCCACGACATTATGCCCATACAAAGCGTGTATCCCATCACCGAAGTTATCAGCCAGATACGCAGTAGAGACCTGGGTAACCAACGACGCGTATCGTTTGAATATATCATGTTTAAAGGCGTAAACGACACGGCGCGACACGCCAACGAGCTGGTGCGTCTGCTCAACGGTATAAAATGCCGCATTAACCTTATCCGCTTCCACCCCATCCCCGACACGCCACTGGAAGGCACAGCCCTCGAAGATATTGTAGCCTTTCAAAACCGCCTCAAAGCCAAGGGACTTACCGTCACCATCAGAGCGTCGCGCGGCGAAGATATATTTGCAGCCTGTGGCATGCTCTCTACCAAAGAGCTGATAAAGAAACAAACCGAAACCGATTTCTAGTGCCGGACAAGATCTCGTACACTTGTTACATTGACCATTAACAGCACTTACATAGACCTCTTACACCTGTTACAAAGACCTCATGTCCCTCATGTCCCTCATGTCCCTCTTATATAGACTGATACCCCACCCTATAGCTTATAGATATATCCTTATTTTTAATGATTATAAATTACGACGATTCAATAAATTTTAATCAATTGATTTATAATGCATTTGTAAACCTAAATATATAACAACACATGGTGTAACTTAATTATTAAACTAAAAGCTGTTGCAAATATCAAAAACCTTTATTATATTTGCCCCGTCGATATGTTAAGGTTGAATGATGATGGAGCCTATGGCTACCCCCTGAAAATTGTCTCTCTATTAAAAACAATCTAAATAAAAACATTATGAATGCCAAACAGCAAGCAAAACTGAGAATGTATTTGACATTGCGGATTTATCTGTTGTCAAATCAGTCAATCACCTCCAGACTCCCAAATTTTCAGGAGTTTATGACAGCACTGGATGCTGCCATAGAACAAATTCAGGCGAACAGCGAAGAAAGACATGTGGACACCAGCGGGGTGACCGACTACAAACAAGAGAACCGCGATGAAGTGGTAAAACTCACCATGGATGCTTCGGGCAAAATGCAGGCCTACGCCAAATACAAGCGCGACACGATACTGCTGGCCGAAACTAAATTTACTAAAACTGCACTACTCCGAGTTTCCGCTCTGGATCTGCTGGACATAGCCAACGGGCTGTATGCACGCATAAACGCTCATTTGGGCGATGCAGCTTCGTACGACCTAAGTCCGGACAGCCAGCGACAATACCGCGAAGCCATTGATGCATTTTCAGCATCGATTCCACAGCCCCGCCAAAGTCAACTGAAGACGAAAGAAAATGGGCAACTGATAAACCTGGGAATAGCTATGGCCGACGATGCCGTGGAGAATATTGACTCGGTGGTAGAAGTGGTACGCCTGAGTGAACCTGTTTTCTACAAAGGCTATAAAAACGCGCGCAGAGTGATAGAACTGGGGACAGGATCGCTACAGGTGCAAGGCAAAATAACCGAAGCCGATGGGGCAAAACCCATACCGGGAGCCGTGCTCACCTTCCGCCTGAAGGGCGAAACCGCCGTGGCGCTCGAAAAAGAAACGGCCGACAAGGGAGGCTTCTCCATCAAATCGTTTCCCGAAGGCATATACGAAGTAACGATAAGTAAGGTAGGCTTTAAAACCCTGACCGTAAGCGCCACCGTAAGGTGGGACGAGCTGTGCAACATAGATGCAGCACTCGAAAAAATAGGATAACAAACGTCTCTTATGTTCACTAACACTATAGATTTTCGTTGATGACGATTTCCCCAACAACGCGACAAGCGCTGTTGGGGAAATTTATTTCGGGCAATGCAGACGGCAGAGTAGCTATATAAATGAGAAAAATAGTGCTGATATTGTAAAGTAATGTTTTTATTTTTGGAGTTGAAAATTAAAAAGACAAGCAATGAAAGTAACGAAAATTATACACCGAAACAAGACACGCATCTGTGTCAATTTTCCATACGATCAGGAGTTTGTCTCTAAACTGAGACAGATACCAGATGCCCGCTGGAGCAAAACAATGGGAGCATGGCATGTGCCTTATACTAAAGAGGCTTTCGGACAACTGAAAACGTTGTTTCCTGATGTGGAATATGAGGCAAAGGCTGTAAAGGAAATAAAGACAAAAGTAGTAGAGGAAATAAAGGTTGCCGATGCCAAAAGAGGGATTCAAAATAATATTTCAATTGAAATAACCGAGAAACAAATCATTATTAAACTCCCGAAAAATGAAACGGACATTCAATTTATCCGTTCGTTTAAGTACGCCCGCTGGAATAATTCACAATTTCACTGGATGGTGCCTAATTTTGGGAAGAATGCTGATAAGTTGAAATCATACTTTGCAAAACGGAATGTGGAAATAACCGAACATGAGCCCACTGAACCACTCAACACAGAACAACCTTCGTTTACAAAAGATGAATTACTGGTTATAAATAATTCAAACCGGATATTGAAACTCTATTTCTGCTTTAATAAAAACCTGAGTCAACAACTGAAACAAATACCCTATTGCACGTGGAATGGCGACAAGCGATGCTGGGAAATACCTTATTCCGAAAAGTTTTTAGCCGAAGTAAGGGCTATTGCAGAGCCATACGGACTTAACTACATTTATCGCGAAGAAAAAAAGCTGAAAGTAATACCCCGAACCTCAAAGTATGATATAAAGAACTACCGGGCATGTCCACAAAATTTTATAGATAAACTCCGCGAACTGCGTTACAGTCAAAACACATTGGATGTGTACTCCGATATGTTCGAAGAATTTATAAACTATTATGAAGATTATGCTTTAGAAGATATTACTGAACCGATGATAATGGACTTTCTGCGCTATTTAGTAACCGAAAGGCACGTTTCGACTTCCTATCAAAACCAATCCATAAATGCTGTCAAATTCTATTATGAACGGGTTTTGGGTGGTAGGCGAAAAGTATATATGATTAACCGCCCGCGCGAAGAAAAGTTTCTGCCCGAGGTGTTGAGTCAGGAAGAAGTTACGGCACTGCTCAATGCTACCGAAAATCTGAAACATAAAGCCATTTTGATGACTATTTATTCCGCAGGATTGCGGATAGGTGAAGCTATAAATTTGAAAATAAAAGACATTGACAGCAATCGAATGCAAATACGGGTTGAACAGGCTAAGGGCAAAAAAGACCGTTACACCCTACTTGGAAATAAAACACTGGAGATATTACGAAAATATGTTGCCGAATACAAACCAACAATCTGGTTATTTGAAGGTGCAAAAGGAGAAGCCTATTCACAAAAAGGAATCCAGGCAATATTAAAAAAATCGGTGGAAAAAGTTGGCATTAAAAAACATATAACTGTACACACCTTACGACATTCGTTTGCCACCCACTTGTTGGAAGCGGGTACAGACCTCCGATATATACAAAGTTTGCTCGGACATAGCAATAGCAAAACTACTGAAATATATACCCATATAACAACAAAGGGGTTCGATCAGATAAAAAGTCCGTTGGACAATTTAAATATCTAAAAAGAAATCAATTGTCATTTAAATTATATTAATATCTTTGCAATACGAATTCATTAACAAGAAATGGATATTTAATATGACTAGATTAAATCCTGTATGCGAACAACTGTTAACGTGAAACTATTTTTGTATTTCACTACTAATCAATATAATAAAATAATCTATTACTAACCATAAGGCGGATGTATGCGAACAAGGAGTTCGCATAGCGATACGTTAGGCGGCATAATAGAAAAAAAGAAAATGAGACAGATTTCCATATATGGAGCTGGACATTTGACTAAATCTTTGGTAACAGGACTTAGACAAATCTTCCCAGACAAGTCTATAAAAGTTTACAATCGAACTGCTGACAAAGTAGTGGAACTGCTGACTTACAACCCGAAAATTAATCGTGTTGACAACTACAATGACTTATGTCGTGACAGTTCTTTTGTTTTCTTAATTATTCCGACTTCAGGAATTATTGCTTTAGAAACGGATTTTGTCTCTTCATTATTGAAAAGTGACTCAGTTATCGTTAGCTGTGCTAATTCTGTGAGTATTGACAAATTGACCGAAGTATTTCCAAAGACGAAAATTGTGAGACTATTACCGAATATAAACTGGCAGATTAAGCAAGGTACGACAATCTTTCAGACGAATTCGACTGTTTCAACGACTGATTTAACGGAACTTACGGACATTCTTACTCCGATAACTAAGCTGATTGAAGCGAAATCTGACTATGAGTTTGACACGTTGGGAAAGTTGACAAGTTGTGGTCCTGGACTATTTACAAAAATTGTAGACCAACTATTGACCTCATTTGACATATCTGATGACATACAGAAACAAGCGGTTTATCATACTTTAATCAGTACAATAAATTATTTGATTGACTCTAAGAAACCAGCCGACAAGATAATATCAGAAGTGGCAAACAAGGGCGGTCTGACTGAATCTGGGATTATTGCAGCAGAGAAAGTTCTTCCTGATTGTTTCGACTTTATCAGCAAAAGCATGAATGAAAAGTTACTAGAACGACAACAAAACTTGAAATAAAAAATTACGACCGCATAACACACGCCTATGTTCATTGGCTGGCTGACGTGCATTCCGGCAGTTTTGCGCCCGCATTCACTTTGTCGTTCCACGACAGCGAATGCTCCCGCAAACCGCCAATGCCCATAGCCTCGGTCGTTATGGGCAAGTGTAGAAAAAAAGAACAGGATTAGTAAAAAGTAAAAATATGGCATCAATTCTCAGAAGTTATCATAGAGCATTTATTGTAGGAAATGGATTTGATCTAAATTGTGGGTATAAAACAAGCTATAAAGACTTTATTGAGAGTCAGTGCTTTAAGGATATTTTAAATAATAATGATATTTGTCAGAAATTGCATCGTAAACATAAGTTGACTAAATGGATTGATGTGGAAAATGAAATCAAAGAAATATACAAAAGTGACATAAGTTATCCCATTGATGTGACTGAAAAGCGAAAGTCCGAATTTATAGAGTTATGTGGGGCAATTAACAAGTATATTCATCAAATTGACTTAAACTTAAAAGACTCTGATTATAGTTCAGTTTATTTGGGTAAAGCACTAGGAAAATATGATGTTTTTAATGACTCTTATGTGATTTGTTTCAATTACACTCAAACTATAAGAGAACTAATTGAAAATAATAAATCAAATGGAGAATTAATCATGCTTCACGGCGAAGCTAAAGATAATACGATAATCTTGGGTGTTGAGGATGCCGCAAATTTACGAAAAGAATATGATTTTTACTATAAAACATCTAGTCCATATTATAACTGCGGTAACGTATTAAAGCAAATGAAGGACGTTAAAGAATTTATTTTTATGGGACATTCATTTGGAGAAACGGATCATTATTTTTTTAGCAATATATTTAAAGATGCTTGTTTGACAAATTCCAAGGACAACTTTAAATTCACAATTCATCATTATGGTGAGGATGACAAAAGAAAAATTCTAAGCGAAATCCGACAGATTATTGGAAAGAATGGTACTATGATGGATTTTTATGGATATAATAACGTTGAATTTATCGATGTAAAGATTTGATAACATACAAACTCTCGAAAGTTATTTCTACAGAATCTAAAATAGAAAAAAATCAAACACCTAGCCCATAACACACGCCTATTGTCATTGGCTGGCTGACGTGCATTTAGCGGTCTTTGCTCCCGCATTCACCTTGTCGTTCCACGACAGCGAATGCTCCCGCAAACCGCCAAATGCCCATAGCCTCGGTCGTTAGCGGTAATTTAAAAAAAATAAAAGAGACGAGTAAAGTCTTGAACTAAAGCAAAATGGAAAACAAACTTGATATTACTTCAACGGCAGTTGAGAAAGGTATTGACTTAGCAAAAGACTTTTTGGGTAAGCTAATTCTACCTTCAATTGAAGAAACAGGATTACTACTTCAAGACAAGGTTACATTATGGCGTTTCAACAACCAAGTGAAAATGCTTAACAAAGCACAGGCAATTTGCGAAAAAAACAATATAAAACCCAAAACCATATCTCTAAAACTACTATGTCCTTTACTCGATTATACTGGACTTGAAGAAAACGAAATACTACAAGATAAATGGGCTAACCTATTGACAAACATGATTGACTCCGAACAGAATATAGAAAATCATGTCTTTCCGTATCTTTTGAGTCAAATCTCATTAGACGAATTTGTTTTGATTGAATCCGTCTGTAATAAGGAAAATAAAAGAGTAGAATCAATAAAAAAAGAACTTGCAGAATTTTTAGATTCAAAATCGGCACTAGAGGAAGAATTGAAAACTCAACTAGAACGATACGTTGCAGAAAACAAAGTAGAAAAGGAAAATATGGTAAAATCTGCATTATTTACAGAACGCCAAAGAAAAATTTGGGAGATTGACTCTAAACTAAGAGATTTAGCAGCACAGGAAAAAACATTACGAAGTAAGATTGAACAAAACGAGTATATACCTACTTCTGAAATAAAAGGTTACGAAGTCTCAAATCTACTTAGACTTGGAATTATCAAAAACATTCCAAGACCTTATGCTTACGTAGAAAAAAACTTGATTAAAAATAATCCAGACAGCGAGTATTTAGAATTACGGGATTTAGAAATTACTGTCGAATCAGAAGAAGACGATTTAATAGTTTCACAATTAGGAAAGCTATTTATAACAGCTTGTAACGAAAAGAAAAAATAAACTACCGCTAACACACGCCTATGTCCATTGGCTGGCTGACGTGCATTTAGCAGGTTTTGCTCCCGCATTCACTTTGTCGTTCCACGACAGCGAATGCTCCCGCAAACCGCCAAATGCCCATAGCCTCGGTCGTTAGCAGTAATTTTAGAAAAATAAAAAATAAAGCTTTACAAAATGAGAAACAACTGGGATAGTATGCTTTTAGTCTTATTTTTGACATTGTTTAGTGTACAAAACAACTACGCACAAGACAGAGAAAAAAAGACAAATGTCATAATCGACAGCTTACAGACTGTTGAATCTATGAAATCGACTTATATTGAATTCGGATTAAAACCTTTGAAATACGAAGCCACAAAGGAAGACAGTATAAAACTTATTGAATTAGAAAATTTATTAACTGACAAAGAAATCCGTAGACGGTTAATAAAAGGATTTAACGTTGCTTTTACAGACAATGAAATTAATGACCTATACAGTTTTATAAACACTACTGCATTCTTTAAACTCCTACATTCTTCAATAGCCAACAAAAGTATTTCAAACCAATTTAAAGACATAAAAACTGAACTTGATAAAATAACCGACAACGAAGACAACAAAAATAAGATTAACAAAAAACCTATTCCTAAATTTGAACCAATACCAATTGAAAGAGAAGATGGTTTTTATGAAACAGTTGATTATAATCCAAACAGTGATAAGAAGGATATTCAACTTGAAAAAAGACCTTCAATAACAAAAGAAGATATTTTAGAAGTGAAAAAAGTTACTAATAAACAAGGGAAAAGCCATATAGAAATAAGTTTAAATAAAAACGGAGCAAGGAATTTCCATATACTTACAAAAAATAATATAGGCAATCCTATAGCCATCGTTGTTGACAAGTATATTGTTTCATTACCAACTGTAAATACTACTATTTCAGGAGGAAAAATGGACATTACAGGGAATTTCTCAAATGACGAGATTGACAGGATGATTGAAAAACTGAATGACAAATAAAAACTACTGCTAACACACGCCTATGCTCACCTGCTGGCTGAATCGCACTTAGCAGTATTTGCTCCCGCTTTCACTTTTCCGCTTTGCGAAAGTGAAGCTCCCGCAAATCGCAGGTGCGCATAGCCTCGGTCGTTAGGCGGCAGTGCAAAAAAAAGAAAACAGAATAAACGAAGTATTATGAAATCAAATTTGATGACATTTTGGACAGAATTATTTCTAAAACCAAAATTGTTTTTTAAGAAGAATTTAAGAGATAGCAAAAGACAGCCTGCATATTATAGTATTGCTATCATAATCTTTTGCGTAGGCTATGGAATCGATAGGTTAGACCAACAACTTATGAAACTTGACTTACGAGGGAAACTTGACGAAGCAGGTTATTTAAATAATTGGATTGTTTACTGGTTGACTGCAATAATCGGTGGACTTATTGGCGGTTATATTCTTTATCTTATTGGCGGTTGGTTTTTTAATTTACGATTAAAATGGTCTAAGGGAACAAGTGACATTGAAAAATCAAAACATATTTATCTATATTCAGGAGTTGTTTCCAATTCTGTTATTGTATTGACAACCTTAATTTCAATGACATTCAAGAATAAACCTTATATTTCTGATTCAGGTTTATATTTTTGGGACATAATTTCCCCGATACTATTGTTGTTTTTTGTTTATTATTCGATATACATTAGTTATAGTGGAGTAAGGTCGATAACTGATGCAGATAAATTACGTAGTAAGTTATGGTTTCTAATTATACCAATCATTTTTTATACAGTTGTGTATTTCACTGTATTTGCTCTGATTCTAAAACTTATATAGAATTGAAAAGAAAGAAGTACGCTTTGCGTGGAAATGGATTGAAGATACTTTGCACATTTTCGAGCGAAAGTATTAAACGAAAATGAGTGACAAAGCACCGACCGCCTAACACCCGCCTATGCGCATTGGCTGGCTGATGTGCATTCCGGCAGTTTTGCTCCCGCATTCACCTTGTCGTTTCACGACAGCGAATGCTCCCGCAAACCGCCAAATGCCCATAGCCTCGGTCGTTATGTGTAAGTGTAAAAAAAGAAAAGAGAGCTGTGTTTCGACACTGATTCGAAAATAAAAAGAAGTAATTATGAAATCAACTTTGTTGAAAATATTCATTTTTCAGTTATTCGTACTGACAACTTTGTTTAGTTGTAAGCCGACAACGGCAGAACCAAATATAGAAAAAGTGATTACAGATTTGACAGAGAAGTTTTCTCAATTACCGAGAGGAAAATCAAATCAATCTGACTATTATAAACTTGTTCGCTCTGTGACAAATGGTGAGTGTAATTTTCAACTACAGTTGCGTTCAACTCCTGACAGTATTAAGGACAAACAACAAATTATCATTCTCATAAACCAGAAAAACGAGTGCTATGCAATTCCGTTCTTTTCAAACAAATATCGTGATTATTGGAACTTTGAACTAGAGAAACCTATTGACGGAGTAAAGAAAACGAATACTACTTTTGAACTAGAAATTACCAAAGCTATTAACGCATTAAATCTTAACGACACAAAAGGTACTGGTGCAAAAGTTTTAGATGAAATGCTAATATCATTACTTAATTGCCAATGTGTAAGAGAAACCGACAGTAAAATATTTGAAGCCATTTGGCCGACTTGGTATAGAGAACAACCAACAGACAATTGCGATAGTTGTATCACAAGACAGCGAAAGAATTTTAAGTCTATAATACATAGAATTCATCCAACTGAAAGTTACTACAATTACAATGCTTATTTAGACTTACGTAATGTTCGAATTTATCAAATAGTTAATCAAGGAAAAAATCGTGGACGAAAATTAAAGCCTGAAATTAAAACGTATAGACAAAATTGCAACGAGACATTTCATTATGAGTAACTAATATTCAGGGGTAAAATGCAAAGACAATAAAAAACACATAACACATAACACACGCCTATGTCCATTGGCTGGCTGACGTGCATTTAGCAGGTTTTGCTCCCGCATTCACTTTGTCGTTCCACGACAGCGAATGCTCCCGCAAACCGCCAAATGCCCATAGCCTCGGTCGTTATAGCCAATTTTAAAAAATGAAAAAGAGAATTCTACATGGTTTGATTTTACTGAGCGTGACTATACAAATTGCTGTTGGTCAGACTCAATACGACTTGATTGAAAATGCATATAAGAAAAAGTCAATTCAAATGCTTTCCCAGTTTTTTGACAACTGGTCAAATGAGATTTCACCCAATAATTCTGACATAAAGAATGACACTATTAAGGAGGTTTATAATGTTTTTAAAGGATTTTACTACCCTACTCAACTTTCGATATTAGGTGGCTCTGAATGGAGAGATTCACTATATTTAAGAGCCAAATATTTTGTGGTTCAATCAAAGATGAAAAAAATCTATTTTGTAGATAAAGTGTATTTTACAGACAAAGAAAAAGATTCTATAACAGTTTCTTTTTATACCAATTTATTTAAAAATGACACAGTTAGGCTGAAAAATGAACTAAAGAGAGATGCTAACGGGAATTTAATGCCTTATGTTTATGAAAATTGGAATATTGAATTTTACAATACCAGAGAACTAAAAGCTGTTGATTCAATCGAAGAATTCTACCCAAAAATTGATTATAAAGACATAAAAGCAGTTTACCTTACTCCAAAATATCAAAATTTAATGGATATTTTTTTAGGAAATAGTTATAGCAAATTGGGGAAAGGTGGAATTATGAATCCTGCACGTTCTAAAGGAGCTAGTGAAAAAAGAAAAGCATTTATTGATATTTTAATTACAACATTTTATGGCCATTGGGGTGGCTATTGGCAGTTAAACACTTATCCTTATGTATATTCTATTACTTTTGACAAATATATGAAATATGCGAAGGTCGATTTTAGAATGGTCTACGAAGGAGGAGAGGCTTTATTGAAAAAAGAAGGAGAAAAATGGGTAATCATAAATTCTAAAAGAACCTGGATAGAATAAAAAACTGGCTATAACACACGCCTATGTTCATTGGCTGGCTGACGTGCACTTCGCAGTCTTTGCTCCCGCATTCACCTTGTCGTTCCACGACAGCGAATGCTCCCGCAAATCGCCAAATGCCCATAGCCTCGGTCGTTAGCAGCAGCCGTAAAAAAAATAAGACAAGACATATGAATAAATCAATTAAACTAAAATTAATTATTGGACTTATCTTGACAGTTTTTTGTGTTTGTAGCATTAAATCAACTCAACAAGACTCTAATACACTAAAAAAAATAAAAGAACCACACGTAAATCACGAGCCAATAATTGACAGAACACTATTACTATCAAATGAAAGACTACCGACATTAATAGCTAAACTTGAAAAAACAAATCTGAAAGAAAAGAAAAAAGCGAACGAAATTCCAAACTTCATAAGGAAAACTTTAAATCGTATGACAGCTGACAACTTTTCAATTGCCGACTGTGGCGAAAAATGGCAAGTGACTGACGATGTTGTTGAAGAATTACCAGCGAGACAACTTGTTTATCTTGGCTTGGGAGACAATATCACGTTAATAGCGTACTATTCTGGAGGAATCGGAGAATCAGAACATATTCTTATCTTGAAACATAAGAATCAACAAGTAACAGGATTATGGCATGCTAATATATTTCATGACTTTAAAACGAAAAAAGAAATCTTGATATTTCTCAAAAAAAATATAGGGAACGAATCTAAATTTAACTCGAATAGCACTTATTACTAACGACACAAAAACGAAACGGTATGCTGCTAACACACGCCTATGGCCACAGGCTGGCTGACGTGCAATTTGGAGGTTTTACTCCCGCATTCACTTTGTCGTTCCACGACAGCGAATGCTCCCGCAAACCGCCAAATGCCCATAGCCTCGGTCGTTAGGCGGCAGTGTAAAAAAATCAAAAGCTACATAGTTTCATGAATTATAGAAAACAACAAAATATAATATGAATAAAAATCTCATTCTTGTGTTGATAATGCTCTCTTTATTCTCTTGCGAAAAGGAAAAAGTAGTAACTGAAATTGTAAACATAAATCATATAAGTGCTCTTGCAAATGGTGTTGAATGGAAAACAGATGATTTAAATAATCCTTATATTGCAATAGATAAGACATTTGGTGTTTCGTCAATGAATTTGGTCTGGCAACCCCCAAATTGGATAACTGAAGCTAGTAGTAGTACTAGAATGTATATATCAATGTTTTATCCTATCACTATTGGGAAATATTACATTAACAATGACGGACATTCTCTTCCTTCAAAAGGCGTAGGAGTGTTTATTCAAGGTTGGGAGAAAGGTGGTGGCGAAATAGATTACTATTCTATATCTGGTTATGTTGAAATCACAGTTATTAATACTGTATATGTAGAAGGTTATTTTAATTTTAAAGCAAAAAACAAATCCAATCAAACTTTAGAAATGACGAATGGAGTTTTTAAAGCATATATCATGGCATATTCTTCATAGAAGACCCTTGATATCTATCTTTTCTTATTTTTATAAATATTAGATAAAAAAACTTTACAACAAACTATTATATCTATAAAATATTCTTTGGGCTATTCATGAAAAACTAAAGAAAGAACAGAAAAAACATTTTTGTTTAGTGACCATAATTGACGAGCTTTTGTGTGTAAAAAGGTGTGTAAAAAGCAAACAAACAACATTTTATCCGAAGCAAAGAACGATTGGAAATCACGAGACAAATGTATGAAAACAAAACACCGACCGCCTAACACACGCCTATGTTCATTGGCTGGCTGACCCCGATGAGTCGGGACAAGCTGTGCATTCAGCGGTCTTTGCTCCCGCATTCACTTTGTCGTTTCACGACAGCGAACGCTCCCGCAAACCGCCAAATGCCCATAGCCTCGGTCGTTAGCGGTCAGTTTTAAAAAAAAAGAAAAACACCGACTTGTTAGATGGAATGCAAAAAATGTAGCTACACAAATGTAAAATTTATGATATGAAGAAACATAATCTACTAATTCAAATATTAATTTCAATTATTGCATTATCATTGATTGTTTTGCATTTTATATTCCCTGAAAAGAAAGTAGATACTATTACTATAATTTTATTTTTTCTGCTAATTATTCCATGGATTCTTCCATTTTTAAAGAGTTTTGAATTACCTGGCGGATTAAAAATAGAATTAAAAGATGTTGATAAAGTATCAGATAAGCTTCAGAATATTAAAGGATTATCTAAAACGTCAGTAATTAAAGAAAATGATAAAATTCAAATTCAACATTCTGTCTCAGCTCAGGAAATTAAGAAACTAAAGATATCAAGATTTTCAACTCAAGAAGATTTGGATTGGATTGAGTCAATAGCAATGACTGAACCTAATCTTGCTTTAGCTGCGTTAAGATTAAATCTCGAAAAAGAAATTAGGTTCGTTGCACAGACTGAAAATATTGATGATTACAACACAATGCCAATTTTTAAAATTATTAAAGAGTTAGATAATTCAGATGTTTTACCGAAAGGAAGTGGTGATGCTATTTTATCAACAATATCACTGCTTAATAAAGCTGTACATGGAGCAGAGATTGAACCTGAAGTTGCTAAAAAACTCGTTAGGAAAGTTTTTTATCATTTATTGACGATTGATTTTGATAATTTACATGGTCCTATTTAATAGATAATGGATTGATATTGAAATTAGCACTACACCTAACACAGTGTATATATCATACGGGTTTCAGAGCAAATTGCAAGTTCAGAGCTCGTTGGCAAGAGTAGAAACGGTTGATAGTGAAGTTGCCACGAACTCCTGCACGCTGTATACACTCACCGTTGGCCGAAAAACGGTGGACTAACTTTTCGCTTTTCGACTTTTTTACGAATCTATTATGAATTTATTATGACAGAATTTGCTAATTATTAGACTTTTTTCGTATTTCGACTTCAAAAATAACCGACCTTTAGTCTGTCGGACTTTGCTTTTTGTCGAGCGAAAAGTGCATTTCGAGAGCTAAAGAAAAAACTTATAACTGACTGAATTACAAAAAAAACCGAACCGCTAACACACGCCTATGTTCATTGGCTGGCTGACGTGCATTTCGGCAGTTTTGCTCCCGCATTCACTTTGTCGTTTCACGACAGCGAATGCTCCCGCAAACCGCCAAATGCCCATAGCCTCGGTCGTTAGCGGCAGTGTAGAAAAAAAAGAGAAAGACAGTTTTTTGGCTGATAAACATTCGATTAAGAATAAGTTGAACTGTGCTATCAACCAAGAAAAGAGAAAGAAACACGCTTCGCGTGGAAAATTGGAATTGACGGACTTTAGCATTTATTAAACGAAATGGTTTTATCAGACGAAAATAATTATAAATAGACTTTAAATTCTACCTAAAACGAAGAAAACACCCATGAAAGTAAAAGTTTTTCATATCAGATTGACTAAAGAACATTTAGAAACTGACCAAGAAACTGTCAATAATTTTTTGGAGTGCGTGACAGTTTTAAAAACTGAAACAGAACTTATAAGTGGACAAACAAACTTTTGGTCAATTCTAACTTTTTATGACGAAAAAGAAAAAGTCATAGCTGAAAAGACTTCAGATAAAATCTCTTACACCGCTTCGACAGAACTAACGACAGAAGAGAAAGAGTATTTTGAATGTCTTAGATTATGGCGACAAGACAGAGCAGAACACTTAGGAATCCCAAGTTTTATGATCTGTCACAACTCAGAACTCATAACAATTGCTAAAGAAAAACCAAGAAAAGTTGAAGATTTAAAGAAAATAAAAGGTTTTGGCGAACGGAAAATTGCAAAATTTGGAGATGACATTATTGCATTATTAAACTCGATTTTGCACAACTAATCAAGAACCAAACACCGACCGCCTAACACACGCCTATGTTCATTGGCTCCCTGACGTGCATTCAGCGGTCTTTGCTCCCGCATTCACTTTGTCATTCCATGACAGCGAATGCTCCCGCAAACTGCCAATGCCCATAGCCTCGGTCGTTATGGCCAATTTTAGAAAATGAAACAGAAAACAGAAATGAAGAAAAAAATCACATATATTCTTTTGACGATTCTACTTCTAAGCGGAGTATTTGTTGGACTTCGACTAGGCTTTGGACTCTTCACACCTTTCAACTATTTCACTGCTAGACAAGATATTTCTAATGGAAACATAAAAATTATTCAACTTGGCGAACTTCCTTTCAATTACAAACAAAGGCGAAGCTTAGCAAACTCTTATGGCTTTAACTTATATTTTAATGGTTGCAACATAACTACGGAAATTGTGAATGGAACAAAATACTATAACAAGGAAGTTATTAGTCATTTGACAGCAAAACTCGGAAAGAACTGGTGGAGTAAGTTTGAAAATCAACTTGACAGTATTGATAAAGTAAATGAAGCTGATCCAAATCTCGACAAAGTATTTGATTTGGTATTTAAACAAAAAATTGTAGAAAACAAAATGATTCTCATTGACAGTTTATCAAAAGGACAAAGACAGATATATTTAATTCCGTCAATTTATGACTCGACAAAGAATATTTATCTGGTTACTGTTGGAGAAAACAACGGGACTAAAAAATTGACTTATTTCGACTTTTTGGTTGACTCAAAAACAATGACTATTATTAATCCGACAGGTAATCTGAAATAAAAAACTGGCCATAACACACGCCTATGTTCATTGGCTGGTTGACGTGCATTCCGGCGGTTTTGCTCCCGCATTCACTTTGTCGTTCCACGACAGCGAATGCTCCCGCAAACCGCCAAATGCCCATAGCCTCGGTCGTTATGGGCAAGTTTAGAAAAAAAATATGAGACGAGTAATTATTATATGTTTTATCATTTTGGCGACTTCATGTAAGACTGAAAAGACCAAACCCGAAATTGAACAACTGGTTCAACAGATAGAGAAATGCAATAAACTGAAATATGAACATGTTGGAATGGATGGTCATACGACGGTTCAGTATAAGAACTATATCAAATTACGCGAAAAAGCAACAACAAAAGAACTTTTATCACTACTGAAACATAAAAACTCAGTTGTGAAAGGCTATGCTAGTATGGCATTAGCTGACAGAAAATACTCTAAACTATATGAAATAATAACACCATTTCTAGAATCTGGTGAAACGGTTGAAACACAAAATAGTGATATGACCTCAAACCAAGAACTAGCAGAAGTTTTTTATTTCAGGGTATTTTATCAAAACAATATCAATAAGCTATCTATAAAAGATAGTTTGTTTTTCAGCTTACAATCTCAGAAGATTGATAGTGTAATTATATGCTCAAAGAAAAGTAATGGATTTTTATTGGAAGTAGCTTTAGAGAAATGTAAAGTCAATCCAAACTTATATACAAGAATTAAAGAACTGTCCTTACAGAAAAATAAGTACGCAATCACTGCATTAGCAAAATACAAAAAACGAGAAGACATTCCGTTTTTAATTGGACTTGGAGAAAATTCTTTATTAGCAATTTCATATTTTCCAGACGAAGCGTTTTGGAATTTCTTGTTGAAATACAAAGAATCTAACAAGAGTTTGGACTATTTTATGGCAATTGCTAGCTATAGGAACATAAATGCAAAAAAACTATTATCTGACATTTATTCAACATGTGATTCAATTGCTATAAACTCGTTAGATGAAGCTTTAATCAAAAACTATTGTAAGGTTTATCAGAGTCTTATCTTGAAAATATGGGAAAATTCAAAAACGATAGACTTGACCGGAACAATGAAATTGATAAAGGATTGCCCAAAAAAAGCCTCTTTTTCATTTGCTAAAGGATTATTAAACTCTAAAGCTTATAACTTTCTTGAACTTGATTATAATTATGGAACAAAAGACTCCATAATGCCACTAATGATTGAAACTATTACGAAATACGATAAAGGTTCATTACTTGAAATTTGCAATAAGAATATAGCAAATGCTGATTTCATGGAACTTAGTAGCGTTTTGGACTTAATAAAGAACAATCATATCGTTGGAACAAAACAAAACTTACTCAAAAGACTAAATACAAAGAATTTCCCTTTTGATATTTTTCAAATTACAGAGACACTTTTGTCATTCAAAGATTCAAACACAAATAAAAAACTAGTTCTCATTTTGAAAGAAAAAAGAAACGACTGGGATAGTGGAAATTGGTCTGGAGCATTTAGAGAATTATTAGCAAAGAACAAACTTGAACTAAATTGATAGAACCCAAAAACCTAGCCCATAACACACGCCTATGTCCATTGGCTGGTTGACGTGCATTCCGGCAGTTTTGCTCCCGCATTCACTTTGTCGTTCCACGACAGCGAATGCTCCCGCAAACCGCCAAATGCCCATAGCCTCAGTCGTTATGTGTAGTTTTAAAAAAAGGAAATGAACGTCATAGAAGAAACACAAATTTTGTTAGCCAAGAAACTACTTTTGGGATTTGACAGCCAAAAATATGTTGATTGGGCGATAGATTTATTGTATGCAGACTTTGAATCTGAGAGTTTAATTATACTCGCAGGTTTAAACGGCTATGACACCGAAGAAAAGGAAGAATACTTTTTGAAAAGTATTGAAGAATTACAAATTGACATTAAAAAATCTGACTATGAATTAATTGAAAACTATGCATTATTTACTGCCAGACAAGTTGTCGAAAACAAATTAAAAGTACTTGATGGTTTAAATATAATGCTTGATATTGTAAGAGCGACTGACTATGATGCTAAATACCGACAATTTTCAGCCATTGATGAAGATATTGATTATTTAAATCATTGCGAACAGACAATTTTCAATTCAGGTTTAAGAAAAGACAACATAGAAGAATACGTAAAAAATGAATTTGCACTATTAGTTGAAATTGAGGCTTTAGAGTTAGACAATAGCATATTCGAAGAATCAATTTGCAATAAATGTGGTTTAATTGAGAAACCAAAACTGAAGAATAAAAGAAAGTTCTTTGCTTCGAAAACTTATCAAATTTGGGTTTGCGGAAATTGTGGTTCTGACAAGATAGAGCATTTCAGCTCACAGACTGGAAAAAAAAGAATAATTGAACGACTGAAACAAGACAAAAAAACATACACATAACACACGCCTATGTTCATTGGCTGGCTGACGTGCAATTCGCGGTCTTTGCTCCCGCATTCACTTTGTCGTTTCACGACAGCGAATGCTCCCGCAAACCGCCAAATGCCCATAGCCTCGGTCGTTAGGTGCAAGTATAAAAAAAATAAAGAGTTCAGCCAACAACGGCATTTACAGTAATATATGGTGTAAATTTCAACAAAAACAAATGAACAAAATATTATTATTTACATTTCTATCCATTACTTTTCTTTCATGCAAAAACAATAAATGTGGTTGTATTGAAGGTGATTGTCAGAATGGCTTTGGCACAATTCGTTATACAAACGGCGGAACGAAAACAGGGAATTTTGTTAATGGAAAGCTCAACGGTTATGGGAAAATTGTTTGGGGAAAAGGAGTCAATGAAGGCGATACGCTCAAAGGAAATTTTATTAATAGCATTGCAAAAGGAAAAGCGACTTTATATAAAGCCGCTTTTGATGCTTCCTTTGTAGGTATCTGCAAAGATGAATTTGATATGGACTCTGCTAATAATCCAACAACAGGACATTTTAAAGTATATTTTGGCAAGAATTCATTATGGGAAGGAACTTTTGAAGGTGATTTCGTAAATGGAACAAGTAATGAATGGGAAGAAAGAATAAATATAAAACATGCTAAGACTGGAAAATATGTTGCAAAAAGTGCAAGTTTATTTTTAACAGCAATTTTTTGCTTCAAACAGTATAAAGCTATTCAAAATACCCATGAGCCTTTAACAAGAATTTATAATAAAGATTTAACAACAGAAGTTGTAAGTGATGAGGAGATACAAGAATTGTATGATTCTATACAATCTCAAAAAAAGCTACTAATGTATTCTCATTTGAAATTAAATCAATTAGAGGAATTTGACAAAAATATTCCTGTAAAAGGTGATCTACTTAAATT
>Ga0302215_10000277_pt1 | contig 38293 bp, 31 predicted proteins | sample II_Fen_N3_1_FD_194580 | JGI IMG/M metagenome (GOLD analysis project Ga0302215, IMG submission 194580) | Peat permafrost microbial communities from Stordalen Mire near Abisko, Sweden - II_Fen_N3_1 | ecosystem: Environmental > Terrestrial > Soil > Wetlands > Permafrost | place: Sweden: Abisko... | reverse complement strand
GATGCAGTGGGAGGGAATGATGCCAATAACGGAACAACACTGGTAACACCGTGGAAAACGCTTTCAAAAATAACAGCAACAACTTTCACATCCGGCGATTCAATCCTTTTAAAGGCTGGATGTGCCTGGATTGGTCAATTGTATCCAAAAGGATCGGGAAGCGCTGCTAAGCCTATTGTAATCGGCAAATACGGGACAGGAAACCTGCCTTATATTGACGGAAACGGCATGACAGGTACAGGAGTGGTTTACCTTTATAACCAGCAATACTGGGAAATAAACAACCTGGAGATTGTAAACAATGCATTATCGGGTGGTGACAGGAGGGGAGTAAGAATAGAAGTCAGCAATTTCGGAACAGCTAACCACATTTACCTTAAAAATCTGAATATCCATAATATCAAAGGATCTGCCGGACAAGCACGTTCAAATAAACGAACCGGAGGCATTGGATTTGCCATAGTCAGTGTTTCAAGTGTCAATTCCCACTTTAATGATATCCTTGTGGATGGATGTACAATCCAGACCTGTGATAATCAGGGAATCATTACCGAATGTGTATCAGGGGATGGTTTTCAACCCGGATCAACCGAATGGAACAGCATGAAAATAACAAATGCTGCAATTCGTAACAATACCATTTACAATATTTCCAAAAACGCCATGATTATCAGGTTGTTTGATAATGGTGTAATTGAACATAATGTATGTTACAATACAGCAAACGGAATGTCAGGAAATACAATATTTACTGCAGGGTGCCTGAATACAGTTTTCCAGTTTAACGAATGCTACCAGAACAATTCACCGGACGTAGACGGGAGTATGTACGATGCAGATTTACGTTCACCCGGCACTATATGGCAGTATAGTTACAGCCATGATAATGCACACGGACTTTTCTGGAATTGTACGGTGCAAGCTGATGACAGTATTATTTGCCGTTATAACATCAGCCAGAACGATCATGGAATTATTTTTTGTATTAATTATCCGGTTACCAACATAAATATTTATAATAACTCGGTATATATTCCATCAAATCTCTCTCCAACAATTATATCCGAACGAAATAACGGTGGTGCAGGATCACGATCATATAATTTTAACAATAACCTGATTTCCAACAATAGTGCAAGTGCTTCTTACCTTTTCACGAATGGATATAACCGGAATATCGATTATAATTGCTTTTATGGAAATCATCCTTCCAACGAGCCAACCGACAATCATAAAGTTACAACCGATCCGATGTTTGTAAATCCGGGAAGCGGGGGTACAGGATTGAATACTGTTGATGGATATAAACTTAAGATAGGCTCACCATGCAGAAACGCAGGAATTTTTATTCCATGTAACGGAGGTAGAGATTATTGGGGAAATGCATTATCGAATGGGAAACCAACCATAGGAGCCTTTGAATTTCCGATTGTTTCAAGTTCATTATCCATTCCATCATTGTATAATGAGATGATGGTATATCCAAATCCACTGGACTCCGGCATGTTGAAGATAAATTTATCCGGATTGAATCTCAAAACAAAAATACAGCTTGATATCCTGAGTTTTTCCGGGGAAAAAGTATTAAGCAAATCGTTTCAACCGTCAAATGAACTATTGATAAAGACAGATTCCTTTCTTAAGAAGGGCACCTACCTGGTTACACTAAAATCAGGCGATATCTGCCAATCAAAAAAGATAATAATATCACAGGATTAACCACTGAAGACTATTTTTTAAATTATTCTGCGGTTTTGTTTGTGTAAATATTATTTCACTTACCTGCTAGCAATGTTTCTTACCTGAATTCTTCAGTAATATGCGAAATATATTTCTTATTTTATTTCTAATTCAGTTTTACCAGGTTTTTGCACAACATTCCCCTGTTGATTCGCTTATTGCAACTGTTGACTCAGATGGTATAACTGCGCAAGAATTGAAACTGTGTGAACAAAAATTCAAAACATCAGTAATACTGGAATATAAAACTATGTTTAACCTGAATTACGATGAAAATTTCTGGGATAATACTTCGGTGGGTGAATCACCTGCTCAACTTTTAAGAAAGAAAGCACTTAATGAAGCTATCGAAATTAAAATCCAACAACAACTTACCCGGGAAATAGGATTAATCAAGGATATAAGCTATAAAGCTTTTCTGGAAGATTATAAAAATGAAAATCAACGGCGTAAAGTGGATATAATAAACCATAAAGTCATTTATGGACCGACACAATTATCTGAAGAAAACTATTTTAATTACCTTTTCAGCAATGTTGTTCTAAGACTAAAACAAGAACTTTACAGGAGAAAGTTTAATCATTCTGAAGCACAATTACGATTATTATACGAAAATGAAAAGGACAGCCTGTATAAATTGCCTGATTTATTGGTTGTTCGACGAATTACTATCAGCACTGACAGAATGCATGCAGATAAGTGGCAAAAAAACCTGACAGAAAAGAATAGGTTAGTTCAAAAGATTCAAGACCATTATTCAAAATACGTTCATGATTCCAATGATTTTGTTGATCGGGATTGGCGCATTACACCAGAAATACTAACTCTTGACCCAACGGTAAATCAGGTACTTGAAGGAGAGGAGCAAGCTGAAATATACAGCCTGTTTGAACAGCTGGAAACAGGCAAATTCAGCAAGGTATCAGTTATCCCCGAAGGTTACAGATTTTATCAGTTACTGCAACGTAAAATCGTGGGATATAAGAACTTTAATACAGTCCGGAATTCTATTGAAACACGATATATTAGCGCGTGCTATAGCAAATACATTCACATCCTCCGCCAAAACAGCATTATTGTACAATATTGACAAATACCCCCATAAATCTGTACAAATTCGCTATATCCATTACAAATCAAAGCATATTTTTGTCCTTGAATAGGTTCTGATACCTACTGATACTTCAACATAATTAAAACAATAAATTCAACATCCCATCATGCAATTTAAAAAATATATTTATTTCCCTTTCCTGATACTGTTTGTGATAACTGAAGCTATTACAGGACAAAACCAACAACTTTTATCAGGTACTATTAAGGTTGAAGCCCGTCGTTGGGTAAAAGATAAACCGAACCAACCCTGGACATTATTTGACACACAGATTATAGATAGTATTAAAGGTTTTAGACCTGTTAAAAACGGAATCAATGCTTATGGTAGTTCTGAAAACTTAAAACTCAAATCGAACGGTTTCTATAGGGTTGAGAAAGTAAAAAACAGATGGTGGATAGTTGATCCTGAAGGGCATTTAAATATTCAACGTGTAGTTAATGGTTTTCGGCAGGGAACTTCTGAGAAAAACAGGATAGCTTTTAATTCAATTTACAAGGATACCAATTACTGGACAAAAAAGACGTACAACGAATTTACAGGCTTTGGATTTAACGGGATTGGTTCCTGGAGCGATACAGAAGCCGTATCATCAGAAAGCAAGAGGAATATTTCAAAGCTATCTTATTCTATTATGCTTAATTTTATGAGCAGCTATGGAAAAAAGAGAGGTGGAACATATCAGCTTTCTGGAAATATCGGGTACCCGAATCAATGCATTTTTGTCTTTGATAAAGCATTTGAAGTGTTTTGCGATGAATATGCCAAAACAATAATACCCTATAAAAATGATTCAAATCTGATTGGATATTTCTCTGACAATGAACTTCCATTTGGAATGACGAATTTGCAAGGCTACCTGACATTAAAGGATAGTGTTGACGCAGGAAGATTATTTGCAGAGAACTGGTTAAAAATGAAAAAGATTAAATCAACTGAAATCACTGTAGCTAATCGGGAAGAATTTGCAGGAGTAGTAGCTGAGTATTATTACAGGACAGTTTCAAAAGCAATACGTCAAAATGATCCGAATCATTTGTATTTAGGCAGTAGGCTACATGGTTCGCCTAAGAATATAGAAAGTATTGTCCGGGCAGCAGGAAAATATTGTGATATCGTTTCTATAAATTATTACGGATCATGGACACCGGATAAAACGTTGATGAAAAATTGGGGGAATTGGTCGGGAAAACCATTTATGATAACTGAATTCTATACCAAAGCCATGGATTCAGGACTAGCCAACACAACAGGAGCCGGGTATACTGTTCATACGCAACAGGACCGAGGATATGCATACCAGAATTTTTGTCTTGGATTGTTGCAATCAACCAATTGTGTTGGATGGCATTGGTTTAAATACCAGGATAACGATCCGACGGCAAGCGGAGTAGACCCTTCAAATATTGATTCAAATAAAGGGTTGTTAAATACCGATTATAAATGGTATATGCCCATGATAAAATATATGAAACAATTGAATGAGAATGTATATTCACTTGTAGATTACTTTGACAAAAACTAAATTATTCACTTCCAAAATTTAATATTATGAAACTAAAAACTTTTACTCTAATGGCACTTTGTGCTTTAATGAATTTAGGAGTTACTCATGCCCAGTTAATCTGGCAAGAGAACTTTAATCAACCGGTTGGAGCTCTGATTCCAAGTCCAATTGCTTCTTCAGATAATGCCCCAATTAGTAATCCATTAAATCTATCTGGCTGGAAAACGCAAAGTGGCGCTTCAGGGACTATTGATTGTTTCGATGTTGTCAGCCCCGGTTTAACATACAATGGGTATGCTTCTTCAGGAGTAGGAAAAGCATTGAAATTCGTGGCAGTATCCGGACAAAGCATTTATAAACAATGGACTAAAACCGTTAAAAATGATTCATCCGTGTATGTCTCGTTTATGATTAACATCCCAAATGTTCTGGCAACCGGTGGTGATTTCTTCTTTGGATTACGCATGGATTCAACGGCTGCCAATACAAACTGGGGGTCGTGTATTTATGCATCTGTAGATCCGACATACCCGGGTCAGGAAATTACATTCAGTATTAAAAAATCAAGTACTGCAACAGCCTTTCCTGCTACGAAATTTTATCCGGCCAACACGACACTTTTGGTCGTTTTGAATTATCATGTCGGTATTTTAAATGGACTGAGTCAAACAGCCGAAACAGGGAATTATGATGATAAAATGTCTTTGTATGTGAATCCTCCAACTACAGGAGGTGAACCCTCCACTCCAACCATTGTATGTGCCGATGCAACTCAAAAAGATCTTTACAGATGGGGAGCTACATCTGTGATTGGTGGAGCTAAAGCTGTTTATCTGAGATCATCAACTACCACCGTTGGTGCAACACCTGCTTATACCATTGATGGCATCCGGGTTGGTTTAACATGGGCTGATGTTATGCCTATTCAAACAGGTTTAAAACAAACCACTGCAGATAATTTCAGCTATTACCTTGATTTAAAAAAACAACTGACAGTAAATACATCCTCCACTTTTTATAGCGGTTATAACATTGTTTCCTTATCCGGTCAACAAGTATTAAATGGCTCTTTAAACGGACAATCCAATAAAATTGATGCTTCTGGTCTACATTCAGGAATTTACATCCTTAATTTGAATGGAAATCAACATGCTTCCGCAAAAATATTAGTACTATAATATCAACTTGCTCTTTAAAACCTTCCCGGGATTTGAACGGGAGGGTTTTAAATATAAAATGATTATTTACTCGAATAAAATGAATATCTCAAAATATATCCTGCTCGTATTCCTTACAGTTGTTTCATTAAAACTATGTGCCCAGATAGATTATGTATCCATACAGGCCAAAAGCACATATACGGGTGGCTGGGGAAACCAACAAACAAAACTGGTAACTTTAATACCCGGGTTTTCAATGGTTACCGATGGCAAAGATGATTATACCCGATATGGAACCAACAAATACCTGCGGACCGATTCAACAGGATTTTTTTATGTAAAAAAGATTGATGATCGTTGGTGGATGGTGGATCCGAATGGTTATGCAGGCATAAATATTGGAGTTTGCAGCTTTGCATCCGGGAATGTTCAGAACGATTATGATTTGGTAAAACAAAATGGTTTTAATGGATCCGGGAATTTCCTTTCCAGCGAAGGACAGACATCCACCATATATAACCCTTATAACTATAATCTTTTTTCGTATACCCGAAGATTAAACTTCTTTCTGAATTATAAAAATGTACGGAATACCTACTATCCAAATACGCCTTCAACCGTACTTGGAAACCTGGATTATGTTACTGTATTCGATCCTGCATTTGCCACTTATTGCGACCAAACTGCAAAAAGTATGGCTTTGCCAGCAATGAACGAACGGGATTTACTGGGCTATTTTACCGATAACGAAATTAATTTCAACCAGGACCAACTTCAAAACTTAGTACGGGATTTACCTGCCGGTGATGCCTGCCGTGATTCAGCTTTAGTATTCGCTGCTTCAAGAGGGTTGACTGCAACTGATTGTATCAATTATTCTTCCAATGTCACTGAAACCATTAAACAGGATTTTGCCATTCTGCTTGCCACGAAATACTTTAAAACAGTATCTGCAGCCATTCGTAAGTATGACCCAAATCATCTCATTCTAGGTAGCCGGTTAAACGGCCGTCCACGAGCAATCCAGGGAGTTGTAAATGCTTCCGAAAAATATATGGATGTGACGTCAGTCAACTTTTATGACAAGTTTTCACCGAATGACCAGATTGCATTAAGTACCTGGACTAATGATAAGCCCTGTATTGTAACAGAATTTTATATTAAGGATATCAATATTTTACCTACAACCCAATCAGGTGCCGGCTGGTATGTAAATAATCAGGCTGCCCGTGGAGATTTTTATCAAAACACCTGCCTGCAATTATTGAAAAATAAATGTTTTATTGGCTGGCAATATTTTAAATACCAGGATGATTCGGATTCAAATAAAGGAATGGTCAATGGTTCAGGGACAGAATATACAGGAATGACATCGTTGATGAATGAACTAAATAGCCAGGTTTATCATTTGTGTGATTTCTACGATAGTAAAAATCGTAGGCCGGGAATAAATACCCGGACAAAAGTATTACCTGCCTCAGCGGATACCTATCTTATTCCCGGTGCAACCAGTGTAACAAATTATGGTACTGAAACTGAATTAGCAGTTCGCAACAATGCCCGGGAATCAAATATTCAGGAAGCATTTTTGAAATTTGATTTTTCTGCTATGAAAGATTCGTTGAAATATTTGAAACATGCACAGCTTGATCTTTACTGTACCCAAACCGATGCAAGTGTACGATCCATCTTTGTTTCCGGAATACTTGATGCCAGTTGGCAAGAATTGACTCTTACGGGTGCATTACGGAACGCTAATGCCCTTTGGAATACTACGAATAACAGGCTAGATTATCAAAAATCAGCTATAGCAACAGGGAATTTGTCCTTTGATGTCAGTACATGGGTTAACGAAAAAAGTATTAATGGGGTAGTTTCATTTAAAATTGAAGATTTGACTTTGACAAATACCTCAATAAAAATTGCTTCAAAAGAATATCCGGATCAAACCCACCAACCAAAACTTACCCTTACGTTTTACAACTCAAATCCTACGGATGTAAATCCTGCGAAAAATGATATTCAACACAGGATATCACCCAATCCGGCAACAGACAATGTGACTATTGTTGGAAATGATGTTACAGAAACCGAATTATTGAATTTAAACGGTCAGTTACTCTTTAAAACCAACTTGATGAGAATAGATTTGAGCAATTTGAAAAAGGGATTATACCTGGTCAGGATGAAAACAGATTCAGGTAAATCGATTATTGATAAACTACTAGTCAATTAATATATCAAGCAAATGAGCAATGGATGATTAAACAACGTCATCAATTGATGTTTCTGGAAAACTATTGATGCAAATGACTTTGAAAACAGGCGAAACAAAAGAAATATGTCTTTCAAAGGGAATGTATTTTCTTTCGAGTACTTATTGTAATAATTATGCCCCGACGCAGAAAATTATGATTCCCTGAATTAATCTGACGCCCCGATGCGGCTTTTGGTCCTGAATTATTCAATTATACTACTATACACTCGGTGTAAAGTACCAATATTGGGAACATACCGGTGATAGTTTGGTGAAAAGCAGTTCCAGCAAAATTATTTCAAGCCGCATTTGGAATATTCCGGCTTGACCAAACGGCGATTGACAGCAAAAAACAGTTACTAATAAATAAGACATTTAATTGCTCCAGTTCCTTAATTGTCGAAAATATTAGATTAATAAAATCAATTGCGGGCAGAATAACATTTCCGCTTTTAAAAACTACCGGGTGGGCTTTGGCACGTGTTTGGCATCTCTTTATCCTTTTCTTTCCGGTAACCTACCCATTACCTATCCATAACCCACCTATATCCCACATCATTATATGATATGGGATATAGGTGGGTTATGGGTGGGATATCTATGGGATAACTAAGAAACACTCTCAATAGGGTGACAGACAGGCGATGAACCCTTCGCACAAGTCGCTCAGCAACTTTTCGTTTCGCTACTCAATTCTGTTCAAGTATTAGTGGGAGGTCGACTATTAATAGAAGTTATTACACCAGTTGCACTCGCGCTTTTCGTATACCAACTTATTTCTGTTTAAGTAGAAGTGATTGGGCTACTATACATTAGTTATAAAAAGATATTTATGAACAATTATGGATGAAATAGATCTGGAAAATGGATGTATATATCTGTAATATAATTAATTATGTATTAATGTTTTCGCAGGGCATGTTCCGTGTCCGCACACGAAAGCAAAATATATTTTGTTTATTCAAAATAATTCGTATTTTTGTGTGAAATATATTCTGTGTACGAACACGGAATACCGATTTTTCAAAAGACATGCAAGAAACAAATCAAAAAATACGCATAAAAGATATCGCGGTTCTGGCTGGAGTGTCGGAAGGAACAGTGGACAGGGTACTGCACAACCGGGGAGATGTATCGATCAAGAGCCAGGAGGCAGTTACCAGGGTGTTGGAGGAGATGAATTATTCGCCCAACCTGTTCGCACGTTCACTGGCTTCCAAAAAGCACTACCGCTTTGTATGCCTGTTTCCCGCACATCAGGCGGGTAATTACTGGGAGGAAATTGAAAGGGGTTTTGATACTGCAGCAATCGACTTTTTGCATCACAATGTCCAGATTGAAAAACAGTATTTTAATCAGTATGATACCCGGTCGTATATCGAAGTGTGGAATGCCATCCTGTTGAATGAGCCGGATGCCGTATTTATTGCCCCGATATTCAGGGACGAAACACTGGTATTCACCAACGAATTAAGCACCCGTCATATTCCATTTTCATTTATTGATTCGTTGATTGAAGAAGCCGGTTTTGTAACGTATTACGGGCAGAATTCATTCAAAAGCGGATATATTGCGGCTAAATTGTTGTTGAGTTCGATGACCGAAGGGACTCAGATTATTATAGGACGGACACAACGAAAAGGATCGGTATCAAACCAGACCGTTATCCGCCATAAAGGTTTCATGGAATATATCCGTGAAAATAATCTGGATGGGCATCTTGAAATCATTAATGTGGAATTTAATAATGAGGATGAGGACGCAAACCGGGAGATCCTGCGTGATGTATTTTCAACACATTCGAATATAAAGGCAGCAATCACGTTTAATTCAAAGGTATACCGGCTGGCAATGCACCTTGATGCGTTAAAACATACTAATGTTCGTTTAATTGGCTACGATTTGCTGGAACAGAATGTTACATACCTGCAACAAGGTGTTATCAACTATCTCATTGCTCAGCGTCCGGATAAACAAGCCTATTATTCTGTCAGGGATATGTGCCGGGAGCTAATCTTCAGGCAGGAAATCAAGAAAATAAATTATGTCCCGATTGATATATTATTGAAAGAGAATATAGAAGACTATCTGGAATTTACTATTTAAAACATTTACTATTTAGTCATTTACTATTTAGTCATTTACTATTTACTATTTAAGATGAGAAGGTTTTGATTGTAATTCAATTATTTAAGATGAAATCAACTAATTAACTAATTAACCAATCAACCAATTAACGAATTAACGAATCAACGAATTAACAAATTAACAAAAAAAATCTCAATAACCAACATACAATATATTAAACCATTAAATTTTATTTATCATGAAATTAGGAAAATTTAGTATTGGTACAGGTGACCGTTTTTCGCATCAGGGTGAAGCTCAGCTTAGGGCTATCATTAAAGCGAATCAATCAGGTTTGGACATTAGTCCGGTTTGGAATAAGTCGAATCGTGAACATCAGTATGTTCATTCACAACCGACAGATGTGCGAATAGAAGCTGATGCAGCGGTTAAAGCACTGGGATTTAAAGGTAAATACTTTGTAGATGCCGATCATATTAATCTGGGAAATGTAGGCCCATTTGTTGAAACAGCCAATTTCTTCACATTGGATGTTGCCGCATTTATTGGAAAAGAAAGCAAAGAAGAAGATATTACTGCTTTTGTTGCATCGTGCGAAAAATATGTAGGAAAACTGGCTATTCCAGGTTTTGACCAACCGCTGGAAGTTACGGTAGACTTATTGAAAAAGATAGCTGCTAAATTCTTAGCTGCCACCCAGCAGGCTGCTGAGATCTACAACTTCCTGAAAACAGCAAAAGGAGCAGATAATTTTATTACCGAAGTTTCGATGGATGAAGTTGAAAGCCCACAAACACCAGTTGAATTATTATTTATTTTAAAAATGCTGGCCACAAAAGGGGTTCCGGTTCAAACCATTGCACCTAAATTTACAGGCCGATTTAATAAAGGAGTGGATTATACCGGTAATGTAGACCAGTTTGCCAAAGAATTTGAAGAAGATGTGCTGGTACTGGATTTTGCTGTGAAAGAATTTGGTCTTCCGGAAGAAATCAAGCTGAGTATCCATTCAGGAAGTGATAAATTCTCAATTTATCCCGTAATGGCACATGTTATAAAAAAATATAACAAAGGGCTTCATGTAAAAACTGCCGGTACCACCTGGCTTGAAGAAGTGATCGGATTGGCTGTTGCCGGTGGCGAAGGACTTGTGGCTGCTAAATATATCTATGCCCATTCGTTGGGACGTAAAGATGAACTGTGTGCACCATATGCCGATGTAATTGATATTGACGACAAAAAACTTCCTTCGGTAGAAGAAGTGAATACCTGGACAAGTGAAAAATTTGCCAATACGCTTCGTCATATTCCGGGACATCCCGATTATAATCCTAATTTCCGTCAACTGGTACATGTAGCTTATAAAGTGGCAGCTGAAATGGGTGATAATTATACCAACCTGCTAGTAAAATATTCAGATGTGATTGGTAATTGTGTAGAAGAAAATATTTACGAACGCCACCTGAAACGGTTGTTCAATTTATAGGATTGCAGGCTTGTAATTTGAAGAGACAACAGGGATTCGCAAATTGAAAAGGATCGCTGATAAGCACTAAAAGATTGATTCAACTGAAACAGCAGAACAGAATAATAATACCTGTTTTCGTTGAATCAATTTATTAACAACCAATTATATAGCCTGGTTATAAACAAAATAAAAAATCATTCACCTCATAATTCGTGTAATTCGTATTAATTCGTGTAATTAGTAAATAGCATATGAAAAACTTATTTGATATAAAAAACAAAGTAGTGATAATCACCGGGGGAACCGGTGTTTTAGGAAGTTGCATGGCTGAATACCTGGCAGAACAGGGTGCAAAAGTGGTGATACTGGCCCGTAATGCCGAAAATGGGAAAAAGGTGGTTGACAGCATTGTTTCAAAAGGCTATGAAGCAATGTTTTTACATTCGGATGTAAACGACAAGGAAGTACTGGAACAAAATGCGAAAGATATCCTGGCCAAATATAAACGTATTGACGTACTGATCAACGGAGCAGGTGGCAATATGCCGGGGGCAACCATCGGACCTGACAAGACTATCTTCGACCTGGATGTGGAAGCATTTCGTAAAGTGGTTGATTTGAACCTGTTTGGAACAGTTATTCCAACCATGGTATTTGCAAAGGTAATGACAGAACAAAAGCAGGGAAATATTATCAATATCTCCTCTGAATCGGCCCTGCGTCCTTTAACACGGGTAGTAGGGTATGGTGCTGCAAAAGCGGCTGTCACCAACTTTACAAAATACCTGGCCATTGAACTGGCAACTAAATATGGTGAAGGGTTACGTGTTAATGCAATGGCACCGGGATTCTTTATTTCCGAACAAAACCGTGCGTTGTTGACAAACGCTGATGGTTCATTTACAGCCCGTGGAAATACGATCCTTGCACATACACCCTTTGGCCGCTTTGGTGAACCGGAAGAACTGCTTGGGACATTGCATTGGTTAGCCAGTGATGCTTCAAAATTCGTCACCGGTACACTTACCGTGATCGATGGTGGCTTTGATGCATTCTGTATTTAAAAATAACCCCTAACCCCTAAAGGGGAATTAAAAACCCCTTTGAGGTTAGGGATACTTTCTTTCCCCTTTAGGGGTTAGGGGTTCTATAAAAAAGATAAATGATTAATTAACCAGGTTGCTGACTTGCTTTTCCCTTTTGGTATGGGGATGGATGCAGGCTCACTTCAAAATTCAAATTCAACATGTATTTATGTAAACAATCCTGGAGATGGTATGGTCCGAATGACCCTGTATCACTCTCCGACATTCGTCAGGCCGGTGCAACAGATATTGTAACAGCATTACACCAGATTCCCAATGGAGAAGTATGGCCGGTAGAGGCAATTAAAGAGCGTCAGAAAATAGTGGCTGATGCAGGGCTTGTATGGTCGGTTGTGGAAAGCGTTCCGGTACACGAAGATATCAAAAAACGTAGCGGAGATTATAAGTTGTATATTGAAAATTACAAGCAATCAATCCGTAATCTGGCAGCGTGCGGAATTTTTATCGTGACGTACAATTTTATGCCTATCCTTGACTGGACACGAACAGATCTGGCTTATACTATGCCTGATGGTTCGAAAGCATTGCGTTTTGAGATGGCTGCATTTGTAGCTTTTGACCTTTATCTCCTGAAACGTCCCAATGCGGAGAAAGACTATACTTCTGAGCAAATTGCCAAAGCCAAAGCACGCTTTGATGGCATGAGCAATCAGGAGAAAGAAATACTTACACGTAATATTATTGCCGGATTACCCGGTGCTGAGGAGAGTTTTACCCTACAACAGTTTCAGGCCGCACTGGATACCTATGCGAATGTAAATGAAAATCAATTACGGAATAATTTGTTTTATTTTATCAACGAAATAGCTTTTGTGGCCGATGAAACAGGAGTAAAAATGGCCATTCATCCGGATGATCCTCCACGTGCAATACTGGGGCTGCCACGTATTCTCAGTACGGCAGAAGATGTACGAAAACTTTTTGCAGCTGTCCCAAGCTTATCAAACGGAATATGTTTATGTACAGGATCCTTTGGTGTATCGTCGGTCAATGATTTGACTTCTATGTTACGCGAATTTGGAGAACGCTTGTACTATGTTCACTTTCGGAGCACTAAACGTGATGCTGAAGGTGATTTTTATGAAGATAACCACCTGGAAGGCGATGTGGATATGTATGAAGCCATGAAAGCCTTGCTGGTAGTGGAATATACCTTTAAACGGAATATTCCCATGCGTCCCGACCACGGACATCAGATGATTGACGATTTGCATAAGAAGACCAACCCGGGGTATTCCTGTATCGGAATGCTTCGTGGAATGGCCGAATTAAGGGGATTGGAAATGGGTATTTCAAGAACATTATTCTAATTTACTATTTTTTCATTTACTATTTACTATTTAACTGATTACTATTAAACTAATTAACCAATTAACTAATCAACCAGTTAACTAATTAACAGATCAACCAGAAAACTAACACACAAGATCATGAGCATAGAACTAAAAAAAGATTGCGCATACTCGCTATTGGTAGCAACCAGTATGGGAGTACGCATTACACCGGTGAACGGACAACCTGTTCATAGCAGTAAATTATTTGAAATGGAGGTATCGAGCGCTGAAACAAATGTAGCGAGCATTTCTTCCTATTTAGGTCTGCCGGTAAAGGTGCTGACAACTTTTGTTAAGGACAGCCCGATAGCACAAATGATAAAAAGTAACCTGAAAAGCCGGAATATGGATTTTGAAGGTCCGGAAGTACCACAGGGAGATCCTTGGGGATACCGTCACCAATTCAACATAGCCGATAGCGGTTTCGGATCAAGGGGACCACGTGTGCTCAACGATCGTGCAGGAGAAGTAGGACGTACCCTGAATGTAAAAGATTTTGATTTAGATCGTATCTTTGCCAAAGAGGGTGTACAAATTCTGCACTTATCTGGATTGATAGGGGCATTGTCGCCTGAAACAAGTGACTTCTGCCTGCAACTGGCACGGTTTGCCAAGAAGAATGGCACACGCATTTCATTTGACTTAAACTACAGGGCTTCGTTCTGGAAAGGTCGTGACAGTGAATTGCGTGACATATTTACTGAAATAGCTTCTGTATCTGATATCCTGATCGGCAACGAAGAAGATTTTCAGCTTTGCCTGGGTATTGAAGGTCCGGAAGCAGGTGGTAAAGGTATCGATGCTCAGATTGAAGGATTTAAAGGCATGATTGGCCGGGTGAAAAAAGCATTCCCGAATGCTTCGGTATATGCTACCACGTTGCGACAGGTAATCAGTACCAACGAACACCTGTGGGGTGCTATCATGCTTGATGGAGAAACATGGAACGTGATCGAACCACGTAAAATCAATGTACTCGACCGAATTGGCGGTGGTGATGGTTTTGTTGGAGGTATGCTCTATGCCATTCTGAAAGGCTGGGACTCTGAAAAATGGGCACAGTTTGGATGGGCTTCAGGAGCATTGGCCACCACATTCCTGACAGATTATGCACAACCGGCTGATGAGGAAATGATCTGGAGTATCTGGGGTGGAAATGCACGGGTTAAAAGATAAAAAAAATTACTATTTTTTCATTTACTATTTACTATTTAATTCAGTTACTATTAATTCATTTACTATTTATTTACATTTAAATATTAAAGAAGATGAATGCTATAGAATTAAAGAAAAGACTGCAATCTTTTGCATTAAGAATTATCAAGCTTACTGAAAGTTTGCCAAATACAGTAACGGGAAGAACTATAGGGAATCAGATTATTAGATCAGGCACTTCACCAGGGGCAAATTACAGGGCAGCTTGTTTGGGTAAATCGGATAAAGATTTTCTGAATAAATTAAAAATGGTAGAAGAAGAATTAGATGAAACACTTTATTGGATGGAATTGATTGTTCAGTCTGATCTTATCAAAGAGAATTTGTTATCTGATTTGATTGTAGAAAATAATGAGCTATTGAAGATTATTGTCAGTTCAATAACCACCATGAAAAAGAAAATCAATTAAGACATTTACTATTTTTTCATTTGCTATTTACTATTTTTGTGATGATAGGGTATAGGTATGAAGAAAAAAGTAAAATAAAAAAACAGATTCAAATTTATAAGTACTTGTTCATAAGCTGTCTTAAATAGTAAATTGTAAATGAATAAATAGTAAATAAATATTATGCTATACTATGAGATTGGTTCAACAGACCTGGAGCTCAATGCCGCTGACCTGAAAAAAGGATTATTTGAAGCATTGGGAAAAATAGGAAAGAAACATAAGGTTCTTGCTATACCACCCGATTATACTCGCTTACCAAGTTGTGCAGGTGAGCTAACCGAATTTACCTGGGAGTATTATGGCGATGCTTTGACGGATGTATTGCCTGCCCTGGGAACGCATTCACCCATGACCAGCCATCAGATCAGTCATATGTTCGGGCACATGCCAGCTTCCCTGATCAGAGAACATGACTGGCGGAATGATGTAGTGACGGTGGGCATTGTGCCTGCTGAGTTCGTAAAGGAAGTGTCGGAAGGTGCAGTGGAGTTTCCATGGCCTGCCCAGGTGAACAAGCTGTTAATTGAAGGAAACTTTGACCTGATATTATCCATTGGCCAGGTTGTTCCTCACGAAGTGGTGGGAATGGCCAACTACAACAAAAACATCTTTGTGGGTACCGGTGGTGTAGAAGGCATCAATAAAAGTCATTTTGTAGGAGCAGCCTATGGCATGGAACGAATGATGGGACATGCCGACACACCTGTCCGCAGGATATTTAATTATGCATCGGAAAACTTTACCAACAATTTGCCCATTTTGTATGTACAGACGGTAGTTGGCCTGGATAAGACAGATGGTAAGATTAAAACCAGGGGATTATTTATCGGTGATGACTTCGAAGTATTCGATAAAGCTGCCAAACTGGCTCTGCTGGTTAATTTTGAAATGCTGGATAAACCGCTGAAAAAAGTAGTGGTATATCTTGATCCTACAGAATTTAAAAGTACCTGGTTAGGGAATAAATCCATCTACCGTACCCGCATGGCAATTGATGATGACGGAGAATTGATTGTACTGGCTCCTGCATTGAAAGAATTCGGGGAAGACAAAGAAATAGACAGGTTGATACGTAAATACGGTTACTTTGGTACACCGGCTACATTGAAAGCCTGTGATGAAAATGTGGAATTACGGAATAACCTGAGTGCAGCTGCCCACCTGATTCACGGATCGTCGGAGGGAAGGTTCAGCATAACCTATTGCCCGGGTAAAGGTTCTGAAAACCTGACTCAGCAAGAAATAGAAAGTGTGGGGTTCAGATATGCCGATATTGATGAAATAACAGCTAAATATAATACCGGCAACCTGCGCGATGGATTCAATACTACAGCTGATGGGGAAGAAATTTTCTATATCTCCAATCCGGCATTGGGTTTATGGGCATTTAAGGACAGGTTTGAGTATTAACTACCCCTAACCCCTAAAGGGGGATAAAAAATTCTATGAAAATAATAATCGACGATAAAATACCATATATTAAAGGTGCATTTGAAGATGTAGCCGAGGTAATCTATTTACCGGGACCTAAAACGACACAGGACATTGTAAAAGATGCAGATGCCATTGTAACACGTACACGTACAAATTGCAACGAGAAGTTATTAAGCGGTTCAAGCGTGAAGTTTATCGCTACAGCCACTATCGGGTACGACCATATAGATACGGATTACTGCGATAAAGCAGGTATTAACTGGACCAATGCACCGGGTTGCAATTCCAAATCCGTGGAGCAATACATTGCTTCTGCACTCATGGTATTGGCTGAACGTAAAAATCTTCAGCTGAAGGATGTATGTATTGGTATAGTAGGAGTAGGCAATGTGGGAAGCAAAGTGGCTGCCGTATGCAACCTGCTTGGCATGAAAGTATTGCTAAATGACCCTCCCCGCAAACGTGCAGAAGGATCTGACGCTTTTGTTAGCTTACAACAGATTGTCGATGAAGCTGATATCATTACGCTTCATGTACCGTTGAATCAAAAAGGCGAAGACGCCACTTTTCATCTTGGTAACACTACATTCTTAGCATCATTAAAAAGAAAACCTGTGCTGATTAATTCTTGCAGAGGTGAAGTAATTGAAACCAATGCTGTGAAGACTGCCCTGAAAACCGGTCAACTATCAGGTTTTGTTTGTGATTGCTGGGAAAACGAACCTGACATAGACCTGGAATTATTAGGGATGACTGATCTGGCAACTCCACATATAGCAGGCTATTCAAAAGACGGAAAAGCAACCGGAACACGAATGAGTGTTCAGGCAATAAGTAATTATTTTAATCTTGGACTGAACAACTGGCAGCCAAAAGGAGTTGAATTACCGGGTAATCCTTTCATTGAACTTGATGGAACAGGAAAGAATGAACAGGAAATCATTTCAACAGCTATCCTGTCGACCTATGATATTAGAAACGATGATCAGCTTTTAAGGAACAACCCCGCTCTTTTTGAGCAACTTCGGGGTGATTATCCAACACGTCGTGAATTTCCGGCATTTACCGTTATTCCTATGCATATTGAAAATAATGTGTTAGGTATACTTAGAAACCTTGGCTTTAAAATTAAAGAATAAAATATAGAATCATACATTATAAACTTTATATTACACTCATTTATTTATGAAAAAACTGGCAGATATTGGTTTGATAGGGTTGGCCGTTATGGGCGAAAACCTCGTACTTAACATGGAAAGCAAAGGATTTACTGTAGGTGTGTTCAACCGTACAGTAGCTCGTGTTGACGAGTTTATGGCTGGTCGTGGTGCAGGTAAAAATTTCATAGGAGCCCATTCAATAGAAGAGCTTTGTGCTTCGCTCGAAAAGCCCCGCAAAGTAATGATGCTTGTCAAAGCAGGAAAACCTGTTGATGATTTTATCGAAAAGATTATTCCTCATTTGGAAGCAGGTGATATTATTATTGATGGTGGAAACTCACATTATCCGGATACAATCCGTCGTACTAAATATGTTGAGAGCAAGGGATTGCTTTTCATTGGAACCGGTGTATCAGGTGGTGAAGAAGGTGCACTGCTCGGACCTTCGTTAATGCCGGGTGGATCACCTGCAGCATGGCCCGAGGTGAAAGAAATCTTCCAGGCTGTAGCGGCTAAAGTTGAAGATGGAACTCCTTGCTGCGATTGGGTTGGTGAAGGTGGTGCCGGTCATTTCGTTAAAATGGTGCATAATGGTATTGAATATGGTGATATGCAGATTATCTGCGAAGCCTACCAATTAATGAAAGAATTATTGGGACTTAGTGCTGACGAGATGCATGATGTATTCGAAGAATGGAATAAAGGTGATCTGGATTCGTACCTTATTGAAATTACCCGGGATATTCTGGGCTTCAAAGACGAAAAGGGTGATCCATTGGTTGAAAAGATTCTTGACACGGCAGGTCAGAAAGGAACCGGTAAATGGACAGCTGTTACTGCTCTTGATTTTGGTATCCCATTGACGTTAATCGGGGAATCTGTATTTGCCCGTTGCCTGTCTGCTCAAAAGGATATGCGTGTCCTTGCTTCAAAAGCACTACATGGACCTGAAGCCAAATTTACCGGTGATAAAGCACAAATGATATCGGACCTGAAAGATGCACTTTTCGGAGCAAAGATCATCTCGTATGCACAGGGTTATAACCTGATGATGGAAGCTGCCAACGAATATAAATGGAACCTGAACTATGGTGGTATAGCCTTGATGTGGCGTGGAGGCTGTATTATCCGATCTATATTCCTGGCTGATATCAAAAAAGCTTTTGATACGAATCCTGCTTTGGAAAACCTGTTACTTGATCCACATTTCAAAGATATCGTTGAAAAAGCTCAGGCAGGATGGCGTCGTGTCTGCGCAACAGCTCTGACAAATGGTGTTCCTGTTCCTGCATTGACGTCAGCACTTTGCTACTTCGACGGATTACGCAGTGAACGGTTACCGGCTAATCTGTTACAGGCTCAACGTGATTACTTTGGTGCTCATACTTACGAACGTATTGACCAGCCCCGTGGTAAATTCTTCCATACAAACTGGACCGGTAGAGGCGGTGATACAGCTTCAACAACGTATGTAGTATAACAACCTCACCCCCGACCCCTCTCCTCAAGGAGAGGGGAGTAAGAGTGGGATGCAGAAAATTATATTGACAAAAAGACCTTCGTTTTTAACGAAGGTCTTTTTGTCAATATAATACTATAATCGATACTGAATCCGGATTTAACCAAGTTTACTCATGAATTTTTCAATATCAACTACCACCCGTTCATGAATGGCTTTGCCTACAATATCCATACTGCTATCGGTTGCAATAATCTCAAAGGTATATTTCCTGCCTTCGATGGACGTGACAGTGGCTGAGCATTCTATATGGGCTCCTACAGGGCTTGCTTTCAAATGTTGCATATTGATGGAAATGCCCACACTTGAAGAACCAGCAGGAAGGGTGATAAGCTGCATGGCTGTATTTTCCATAAGAGCAATTAACGCCGGAGTTGCAAAAACAGGTAGCAATCCGGAGCCGAATTGTGCTGCTGTTTGACTATCAGTGACTTGAATTGTTTGGGAAAAAGATGTATGTTGCATTTTAAAAATTTCTGAATTTAGATTGATCACATTTATACCAAGCCTTTCAGCGTATCTACAAATCCGTTGACTTCTTCTTCCGTAGTATCAAACGAACACATCCAACGTTGCTCATGCGTTTCAGCATCCCATTCGTAGAAAGGATATTGACTGCGTAAAGGTTGAATAGCCTTCTCCGGAATAATAACAAAAACAGCATTGGCATCCACACTTCGTGTAACCTGTACCCCCGGAAGTAGACTTACCTTTTTTACGAGCAATTGAGCCATCTTATTTGAATGGTTTGCCATTCTAAGCCATAGATCATTCGTCAGCAAGGCAACAAACTGAGTCGCTATAAAACGGTTTTTAGAAAACAACTGAGCTGTTTGCTTATGAAAAAAAGGAGCATTCGCTTTCAGCTTTTCGTTGAAAATCAATACAGCCTCTCCGATCATTAACCCGTTTTTGGTACCACCGAAACTCATAATATCAATACCACAATCCACTGTAGCTTCCTTAAGGCTAACGCCGAGAGATGCAACAGCATTCGAAATACGGGCACCATCAAGATGAACAAACATGTCATGGGCATGAGCAAAATCACATAAAGCTTTTAGTTCGGCAAGCGAATAAACAGTTCCCAGTTCAGTGCTCTGGCTGATTGAGATTACTTTGGGTTGGGTATTATGCACATTCCCTACACGGTTAAGCAATGGCTTGATCATTTCGGGAGTCAATTTCCCATCTTCTGTTTTGAGGGGTAGGAGCGAGCAGCCGATACTTTGAGTGGGTGCACCACATTCATCGGCCAGAATATGTGCATACTCAGAACAAACAACTGCCTGGAACGGCAATGTGCAACATTTCAGGCAAGTTACATTGGCACCGGTGCCATTAAACGTATATAAGACTTCTACTTTACCAAAAGTTTTTTCAAACATACGATTCGCTTCCATGGTAAAAATATCATCACCGTACGAAATCTGGTGTTGTGTGTTGGCACGTTGGATAGCTTCAAAGATCTCAGGATGTATACCTGAATAATTATCACTGGCGAAAGACTTCATTATTGATTAGTTGATTAGTTGATTGGTTGATTGGTTGATTGGTTAAGTTGTAAATAATATAACAAATCGTTTAAAAAAACGAGTTACATGAAAAATGTAACTCGTTACTGGTTTAAAACTTAAATTTATCGAAGAAACTCTTGGATTTTGTTTCTTCTATTGTTTGAGGTTCAATTGATTCTTCTGCCCTTGGAATTGGTTCACCCTGTTCACGATTTATAAAACCTACCACATCCTGTAATCCTTCAATAAATTTATCGAAATCTTCTTTATAAAGAAATATTTTGTGCTTTTCGTAGGTTACCTGTGCATCTTCTTCATGGCCAACAACCTTTTTTTTGCTTTCGGTAATGGCTAAAAACAAATCATCATTGCGGCTCTTCTTTACATCAAGATAATAAATCCTTTTTCCCGCTTTAATTGCTTTCGAATAAATTATTTCGTTATCCTTCTTCTCAATTTCAAATTTCTTTTTCTCTACTTCCATAATCCTCTGATTTTTATGTAATCAATTATAAAATTCAATTCATCCCATATACACTTATCTTGTACTTATTAAGTCAATTTCTATCGTTAATCATTGCATAATCCTATCATAAGTATTGAGTCCTCAAATTTCTGTATTTTTTTTCTAATTATCAAATAAAACATGCTTTTTTGTTGAAAAACATGAAAATAATTTTATTTCAGTCGGTTGAATGATTCAAAGTTACTACTAATTAATAGTATTCCAACCCGAAATAGATATTAATTTGCCTGGTTCTACCGAATATGTTGTTAAACACTGATAAATTAGATTGCTGGTACTGATTAGCCACAATGTCATTTCGTTATCGAAGTAGAAAGAATAAAAGCTTTCTATTTTCTTTCTTTCTTTTCTTATGAATTATGCATTATTCATTATGAATTGTGTTTTAGGTATAAAGTGGAATCGGCGAGAATTTGTTGAGGATTAGTTGAGAGTTGAGAGAGCCGGACCTCATTGAACCCTCAACCAATCCTCAACTAATCCTCAACCAATTCTCAATCAGGTACGCCAATATGAGGGAGAAAAATGGGTCGATTTATTATTAAACCAAACTTAAAAAGAGCATAAAAAGAGAAAACAGGCCGGATTATTTTTATTCATTCGAATGCCGGGTAGAATGATACTTCTTCCATACCTTATCCGGAAGAACCATATGGTTTATTCAATGATTTAACAGACTATTATCCAATGTTTTGATAATTTAATTGAATTTTCATTTGCAGATTGAACGAAAAAGCAAAAAATAGTCTTATTTTTGTAACTCAATACCGGAATATTTCAGGATAGCTTCTGAAAACAAAGCTGGAGATTCACGGTTTATTGTCCTTATTCAAGACTTTTAATTCATCTACTAAAAATAATCAAATCATGGAATCAACCGTTAAACTTTATTCATTAAAAGCTGTTGAGCTTAAATCGTATGCATATGCATTTCTTTTCGTAGCAGGAAACATCGTATTACCGCAGATCTGCCACCTGATACCAATGGGAGGTCAAATGTTATTGCCGATTTATTTTTTCACACTCATCGCTGCTTATAAATATGGTTTCTTTACCGGTCTGCTTACTGCTGTAGCTTCACCCCTGATTAATCATGCCCTGTTTGGTATGCCGGCAACAGAAATGCTTACCATCCTTTTGATTAAATCGGCTTTATTGGCAGTTGCCGCCAGTTATATGGCTCAACATACCAAACAAATTAAAATACAAAGTTTGCTGGCTGTTGTTATTTTCTATCAGGGTATTGGTATGATTGCCGAATTCTTCCTGACAGGAAGTTTTATGGCTGCCATGCAGGATATCCGTATTGGTTTTCCGGGCATTTTACTTCAAGTGGTAGGGGGATATTTCTGTTTGAAAGCATTGAAGAACGTTTAGTTTGTAGTAGGTAGAAAGTAGTAGGTAGTATGTAGTGGGTAGTAAATATGGCTGCAGAACACTGATAGTACATAACTAAATGGCAAGTAGTTGGTAGTAGTTGGTAGTAGGTAGTAACTGTGACAGCTGAGCCCAAATTGTAAATAGTAAATGATTAAATAGTAAATAATTAGGATGAAGTCTTTTGAAGATGTATTGGAACGGGTTCGGACAATTGAAATACCTGAAACATTTGATCTGGTAGTGGCAATTGCCAATGGTGGGATTATTCCGGCAGCCATGATAAACCAGCGATTAGGTTGCGAATACCAGTTATTGAAGTTGAATTTAAGGGATGCCATGCAAAATAAACTGTATGACAAACCCAAATTGCTGGAAGAAATAGACTTTGATTTTAAAGGGAAAAGAATATTATTGGTTGATGACAGAGTAAAAACAGGAACAACGCTTGAATTTGCAAAAGAATTATTATCGGAGGCAATGGTCATTAAAACATTGGCAGTGAATGGGATTGCAGATTATTGTTTGTATGACGAGACTTGTTTCAGGTTTCCCTGGATAGTTTAAACCGGTCATATTAATAAATTGTTTGATCAAGTGAATATGAGTAGGCTAAAAAGTACTATCTTTGCACCGAAATATTAAAATGAACAAATACTGCGTAATAATACAATCTATTTGTCCTTCATATTTCAACAATTTCAATATTTATGAATTATGCATTATCAACGATGCATTTTTAAAAGCGTTCACTTTATTTTATGATTAATCGAGTATTATTGCGTATTAAGATTGTTCAAATCTTATATTCCTATTATAAAAGCGACAGCAAATCGTTGCCTGTTGCTGAAAAAGAATTGTTTCACAGTATCGAAAAAACGTATGATCTGTATTATCATCTGCTTCAATTGTCGATTGAAATTACCAGATATGCTTCCGATCGTATAGAAACCAAACGAAACAGACTTCGTCCCACTGAAGAAGATTTAAATCCGAACACCCGTTTCATTGATAATTCATTTATTTCACAGCTGTCCGGAAATGTACAATTCAATGAATACTTAATAGCTCATAAACTTTCGTGGGTTAACTATCCTGAAATTATCAAAGAACTTTTTGAAGAAGTAATCTGTACCGAATTCTATTCGGATTATATGAATGCTGAAACTGTTGATTATGCTTCAGATAAAGATATCTGGCGTAAAATTTTCAAAAAGGTAATTCTGCAAAATGAAAATCTGGATGATTCCATTCAGGATCAAAGCATCTACTGGACCGATGATATTGAAATGGTGGTTAGTTTTGTTATTAAAACTATCAAACGGTTTGACTTATCAAAGGGAGAAGATCAGGAACTATTACCCATGTTCAAAGATCAGGAAGATATTGATTTTGCAAGTAAACTTATACGCAGTGTATTGACCAAAGGTCCCGTTTTACGTGAAATGATTGACGTAAATACCAAAAACTGGGAAATTGACAGGATTGCATTTATGGATATTGTGATCATGGAAGTAGCACTTGCTGAACTAATGGACTTTCCAACAATTCCTGTAAATGTTACATTAAATGAATATATTGAGATTGCTAAAACATATAGTACAGAAAAAAGCGGTACATTTATAAATGGCGTACTGGATAATATAGTTGGTCAACTAAAAAATGAAAATAAGTTGATTAAAGTCGTGATGTTTAGCGATAATAAAAAATAATAAACTATTTTTGCACATATTAATTAATAAAAAAGAAAAGAAATGAATCTATTAAGCATTTTGTTACAAGCAGCCGCTCCTGCAGCAGGTGGTGCAAGCAGTTATTCCGGAATATTGATGATGGTGTTGATTTTTGTGGTTTTCTATTTCTTTATGATTCGTCCACAAAGCAAACGTCAGAAGGAAATTAAAAAACAACGTGAAGCTATGCAAGTAGGTGATAAAGTTGTCACTTCAGGCGGCATTTATGGTAAAGTAAAAGAATTAAAAGAAACAACGGTTATTGTAGAAATAGCTGAAAATGTACGCATTAAAGTTGATAAAAATTCAGTGTTTGCTACAGCTGATGATATTCAAACACCGGCAAAATAATTAGTTCTATGGCTGAAAAAAAAGGCATGAATTTTCTCAGTTATAACCTGCAAAAGCTTAAATCATTCTTTTTTACAAAAGATATTTTAAGCTTTTTGTTTTTTCTTGCCTTATCGTCTACGTTCTGGTTTGTACATGCCCTGGGTAAAGAACGTGAAACGAATATAGTTGTTCCGGTCAGATATGTAGGCATTCCAATTAATGTTGCTATTACCAATAACCCACCATCAGAGATTTTGCTAAACATCAAAGATCAGGGGATGAGGCTTTTTGATTATTCCACCAGTCACATCACTCCATTAACGATTGATTTAAGCAGGGTTTTTTATCAAAAAGGTGAAATTCTGATTACACCTGATTTATTGAGCGGCAGAATCAGGCGATATCTGAAACCAACCACTACTATCCTTGATATTCAACCGGATTCAATATTGATCCAGTATGAAAAATTAGGAGTAAAAACAGTACCTATTAAACTTAATTCAAAAATTGAATTAGCCAATCAGTATATGTTGAGTAACGATATTCAACTTGATCCCAATATTGTTACAGTTTTTGGTCCTAGACGATTACTCGATACGATAAAATATGTGTATACGGATTATCTTGAATTGAAAAACCTGAATGACACAAGCTACTACCTGTGTAAACTAAAACCGATTAAATTAGTTCGCTACTCAGTGAAACACACTAAAGTCAGTGTCTTTGTCGAACCGTTCACTGAAAGGAAGGTACAGATCCAGGTCACAGCAATTAATTGCCCGCAGAATACTTCCATTCGCACCTTCCCGACATTTGTAAACGCCACCTATACGGTGGGTTTAAGCCAGTTTTATACCTTGGCACCTACAGATCTTCAGGTCTATCTGGATTATAACGACTTAAAATTGTCTAAACAGAGTAAACAACCTCTTAAAATCAAAAACAACACATCGCATATTACCAATATTCGAATTTCACCTTCGGAAGTCGAATTTATACTTGAAGAAAAATAAACCATTATTCCGGTTTTTTAATGGGAACAAAGGTTCATACAATTAATAAATGAAAAACATTCAAATGGTTGACTTACAAAGTCAATATCAAAAGATTAAAGCCGAAGTGGATGCCGGAATACAGGAAGTAATAGAATCAGCAACGTTTATTAAAGGCGGTAAAGTAACTGATTTTCAACATCAATTAGAATCTTATTTGAATGTTAAGCATGTGATTCCAGTCGGAAATGGAACAGATGCATTACAAATTGCACTTATGTCACTTGGATTAAAGCCAGGTGATGAAGTTATAACCCCGACATTTACTTTTATTGCTACTGCTGAAGTGGTTGCTTTACTTGGCCTGACACCTGTGTTGGTTGATGTTGATCCGGAAACTTTCAATATATCTGTTGACTCATTAAAAAAAGCCATAACACCCAAAACAAAAGCGATCGTTCCTGTACACCTTTTTGGACAAAATGCCGAAATGGAACCTATTTTAGCCATTGCAAAAGAGCATAATCTATTTGTTGTAGAAGATGCCTGCCAGTCTATAGGTTCGGTTTATACCTTTTCGGATGGACATAAGGTTCATTCGGGTTGTATGGGTGATATCGGTTGTACTTCCTTTTTTCCGTCCAAGAATTTAGGTTGTTTTGGTGATGGTGGAGCCATCTTTACCAATAACGATGAGCTGGCCATTAAAATGCGTTGCATTGCTAACCATGGCATGGAAGTACGTTATCATCACGATAGGGTAGGTGTTAATTCACGCCTCGATAGCATTCAGGCAGCTGTTCTCGAAGTTAAGCTCAAACATTTGGATGAATATTGTACAAGTAGAATTGCTGCTGCTGATTTTTACGATGCTGCATTTGCTAATAACGATAAACTGGATATTCCAACGCGGTCAACACATTCTACTCATGTTTTTCATCAATATACGTTGAAAATAAAAGGGGGGATACGCTTAGCATTACAAAAACATTTGACTGATAAAGGCATTCCTGCAATGATATACTATCCTGTACCTTTACATTTACAAAAAGCCTACCTGGATAACCGGTACCGGCATGGAGATTTTCCTGCATCTGAAAAGTTATGCGAATGTGTCCTTTCATTGCCTATGCATACTGAACTTGATTTAGAACAACTGGAATATATTACGAGGAGTGTGTTGGATTTTGTAAATAGTTAATTGGTTAATTGGTTGATTAGTTGATTAGTTAATTGGTTGATTAGTTAATTGGTTGATTAGTTAATTGGTTAATTAGTTAATTGGTTGAATGAGAATTGTATTCAAACCAATTAAATCCGATTTACTAAGATGATTAATAAATACAGAGAATAACGAAATCGATGATATTTTGCAAACCATACAACCAATTAACTATTCAACCAATTAACTAATCAACTAATCAACCAATATGGAATACTTTGCTCATGAAACTGCCATCATAGATGAAGGTTGTACAATTGGAACAGGAACGAAGATATGGCATTTTTCGCATATAATGACTGGGTGCATTATTGGAGAAGGTTGTAATATCGGGCAGAATGTAGTAATTTCGCCGGCTGTAATATTAGGTAAAAATGTGAAGATACAAAATAATGTATCAGTTTATACGGGCGTTATCTGTGAGGATGATGTTTTTCTGGGACCATCCATGGTTTTTACAAATGTTATTAATCCCAGGAGCCATGTAAGCCGGAAAAATGAATATACACAAACGATTGTTCGTAAGGGGGCAAGCATTGGAGCAAATGCAACTGTTGTCTGTGGAAATGAAATAGGTGCGTATGCCCTGATAGGTGCAGGAGCGGTCATTACAAAGCCTGTAAAGCCATTTGCACTGGTAGTAGGCAATCCAGCCAAACAAACCGGATGGGTGAGTGAGAATGGCCTTAAATTGCACTTTAGTCTGGATAATATTGCTGTATGTTCTGAAACCGGACAGGAGTATGAATTGAAAGATGATGTTTTAATACGATTGAAATAAAAAATATAGAAGCAACAGAGATGATAAAATTTGCTGTAATAGGTATGGGACATATTGGAAAGCGTCATGCTGAAATGATACGTCGGAATCCTGAGTCTGAATTGATTGCCGTGTGTGATGTATTATCCAAAGACCAGCTGGGATTACCTGAAATACAAGAAAATTATTTTACAAATTATGATGATTTATTAGCAGCTAATTTAGATATTGATGTTATCAATATCTGTACTCCAAACGGTTATCATGCCGAATATGCCATTAAAGGGTTACAGGCAAAAAAACATGTAGTACTCGAAAAACCAATTGCTTTAACTAAAAAGGATGCTGAAAACATTCTTTTTAAATCGCTGGAAATGTCCCGTCACGTATTCTGCGTGATGCAAAACCGGTATTCACCACCATCTGTCTGGTTGAAAGAACTGGTTGATAATGATACATTAGGTGATATTTTCATGGTGAAACTTGATTGTTACTGGAATCGTGATGAGCGTTATTATAAAAAAGGAAACTGGCATGGTAATAAGAAACTGGATGGGGGAACCCTGTTTACTCAGTTTTCACACTTTATTGATATCATGTACTGGTTATTTGGTGATGTGAAAAATATAAGTGGAAACTTTGCCGATTTTATGCATAAAGATCTGACCGATTTTGAAGATAGCGGCGTAGTTGCATTCGATTTTATAAATGGAGGAATGGGTTGCCTGAATTATTCGACTGCTGTCTGGGATACTAACCTGGAAAGCAGTATTACAATTATCGGATCGAAAGGTACCGTTAAAGTTGCCGGACAATACATGAACGAAGTAACCTATTGCCATATAAAAGATTATATTATGCCTGATCTGGCAACTTCAAACCCTCCGAATGATTACGGATTTTATAAAGGTTCTGCTCAGAACCATCATTACGTTATTGAAAATGTGATTGAAAAACTAAGTGACAAAGGAACAATAACAACTAACTTATTAGAAGGATTAAAAGTAATCGATATTATAGAACGTATCTACAATGTCAGGGATACTCAATGGAAAAAATAAACATAGAAATTTATGATACAACGCATTCAAACACTTTATTTACTGGTAATAGTAATACTATCCGTATTTGTAATTTTATTTCCGGTTGCTGATTTGACAAATGGGGTAGATAAACTGGTTTATCTTGTTGACTTCAAGGGGATCTCACTTGTTCTGCCAACAGGTAATACCATTGAATCAAGGATTTGGGCATTTACTTCGGTTTCTGCAGTAATTCCCATACTTGCACTGATAACTATTTTCTCATTTAAAAACAGGCTTAAACAGATTCGTTTTACAGTTATCAATATGCTATTAATGCTAAGTTTCTATGCTTTCATGGCCTTGTATTTATGGCCGGCTTGCGAAAGATTACATGCTGATTGGCATCTACGGATTATTGCAGCTTTTCCCCTTATAAATCTTATATTAAGTTATTTAGCCATAGGTGCTATAGGTAAAGATGAAAAATTAGTCAAATCGTTAGACCGCTTAAGATAGTTATTCAACCTGTCAAAGTTATTAAACGCCTTTAATTCAGAGGCGTTTATTGTATTAAAAACTCTGTTGAACAAAGCACTCCTTAAAACTGTTTATTCTGAAATTCATATAAACAGGAAAATGAAAACGAATATATCCTTATTAATTATTTGCATGTTGCTTTTTTTTAGTCAAAGTGCATGCAATCAACAAGTAAAGAAGATGAAATACAATCCACTTACTCCCGAAGAACAAGCCGTAATTTTACATAAGGCAACTGAAAGACCGTTTACAGGCGAATACGATACTGTCTTTGCTAAAGGTACATATGTTTGTAAGCAATGTGACGCTCCACTGTATCGTTCAGAAGATAAGTTTGATGCACATTGTGGCTGGCCAAGTTTTGATGATGAAATCCCGGGTGCTGTTAAGCGTATTCCAGATGCTGATGGACAACGGACTGAAATTGTTTGTGCAAATTGTGGAGCTCATTTAGGGCATGTTTTTATTGGTGAGAGTTTAACACCTAAGAATACCCGATTTTGTGTCAATTCTATTTCCATGAAATTTATTCCTGCAGCAGTACAAACTAAAGCAACCGATAAAACCCATGAAACAGCTTATTTTGCATCAGGTTGCTTCTGGGGGACACAATACTACTTAATGAAGGCAAAGGGTGTTATCTCAACAACGGTTGGGTATATGGGTGGTCACACGAAGAATCCGACATACAAAGAAGTTTGTACCGGTGAAACAGGACATGTGGAAACAACGGAAGTAGTTTTTGATAATACCAAGACTTCGTATGAAGACCTGGTAAAGCTTTACTACGAAACACATGATTTTACGCAGGTAGGAGGGCAGGGGCCTGATATTGGCGATCAGTACCGATCAGTGATCTTCTATGCTTCTGAAGATCAAAAAAGAATTGCTGAAAAATATGTCGGGATTCTTACTGCTAAAGGATATAAGGTAGCTACAATTTTAAGACCGGCGCCTGAATTCTGGAAAGCTGAAGACTATCATCAGGAATATTACGAGAAAAAACACGGTACTCCGTACTGTCATATTTACCGTAAGATATTTTAATTTACAAACTCCATATAGTATGAATTTTCATAGAAAAGTACTTTCAGTTAAAATTCATACTATATGGGGATTTTTTAATCAACAGCTTTTATTTTATAACCTGCTTTTTGTAATTGTTTTACCAACCCGTTTTTACCTCCCAGATGCATTGCATCAACAGCAATAAAACTGGAACCATCTTTTAGAATTGAAGGTAATTTTTTCAACCATTCTGCATTTCTGTTATCCACTAATTTAGCATATTCCTCTTCAGTCATTTCTGTTATATTATCCTTTCCTTTTGAAAGTTCAGCTAACTCATCTATTTTTCCGGCTTTATACAATTTATTCAACTGGATCATTTCGCTTAGAATTTTGTCTTTATGCTGAATCGCTTCTACTAAAACATTTGCCTGACGTTCAAGGGTGCCATTTCCAAATAGAACTTCAATTTGTTGATCGACAGTTTCTAATCCAATAACTTTCTTTCCTTTTTCGGCAGCAACTAACTGGAAATAAGAATCGGATTGCTTTGTATCACTGAACCCGGTTAATTTTTTATAAATTTCCATTTCATACATAGTCAGAATTAATGATGGATTCATAATGCTGACATTCTTCAGTCCAAGTTTCAATACAGATTTCAACTCAGAGTCAACCAGTTTATATTCATCATCATTCAACAGGTCTTTTATTGTCTTGTGATCGGGCATAACTGCAGCTTGTCTGATTTTAGCAGACGCATCAATATTATTCATCACCATTTCACTTACCACCACATTGCATTCATTAAACGCTTTGAATAATCCCGGGATACTATCAAAATACTGAATAGAAAAAAGATGATGTGTTCCAAACAGGTAGGAAGGTTGTTTCAGCCCTTTTCCGGATACTTTCCACAATAGTTGAGCCTGAATACTTGTTACGCCAAGAAACATCGAAAAGAATATCAGTATATTTTTTTTCATGATTAAATTGTATTTCTATTTTGTACAAAGATAACTAAGAAATTCACAATTAACAATTCCTCTTTCATAATTAAATATAAGACAGAATGCTGTTTGTTTAAAAAATAAGTTCAATATTAATCCATAAATATTACCTTTGCATAGACAAAAACTATAAACTATGACTATACAACAACTTGAATATGTACTGGCTTTGGATAAAACCCGTCATTTTGTACGTGCCGCTGAATTATGCGGAGTAACACAACCAACCCTGAGCGCCATGATACAAAAGCTTGAAGATGAGATGGATTGTAAAATTTTTGATCGTTCTCGTCAACCAATTGAACCAACTGAAATTGGAAGACAAATCATAAAACAGGCACAGGTAATTATTTATCAGGTAAATCAATTAAAGGAAAGTATACGAAACGAGAAGGATACTCTCTCAGGAGTACTTAACCTGGCTATAATTCCTACCATTGCGCCTTACCTACTGCCTCAGTTTATTGCTTCTTTCAAAAACTTATATCCCAACATTACATTGAAAGTAAGTGAAATGCATACTGATACAATCATTGAGAAATTACGCATAGCCGAAATAGACATGGCCATCCTTTCAACTCCACTTAATGATGCGAAGATCCTGGAAGTACCTCTGTATTACGAAAAATTTGTAGCCTATATTTCCCAAAATGAGCCTATCTATGAACGGACTGAATTATCAGCTTCAGATATGCCAATGGATCGTTTATGGGTACTTGAGGAGGGTCATTGTTTACGAAACCAGGTATTCAATTTTTGTCATGAAAAACCACATCATAATTCAACCTATGAAGCCGGGAGTATTGATACGCTTGTAAAAATTGTCGATATTAATGGTGGCTATACAGTCATTCCGGAACTTCATATTGAACTATTAAGTGAAAAGCAAAAGTTGAATTTACGCGAAATAGTAAAACCCGAAGCAACGCGTGAAATATCAATAGTAATACGTCACGATTTTGTACGTGAAGGGATGTTGAATGCTGTAGCCGAATGTGTTAAGCAAATTATTCCTGTACATATGCTTGATGCGAGGCTCAAGAAATTTGCAATAAAAATATAATAAAAATTTCTGAATATGATTTTAGAACCTAGCGAATACGGGGTTGCTTTTTAAACCGTTGAAGCAAATTATAGGCTTTATAAATCCCTAATTCACCGGCTTTGCTTAAATCTGCCAATCCTTTTGTATCATCACCCATAAACAAATAGGTTAATCCTCTGTTAAAATAGGCTTCAGCAAAGTCAGGATCAATTTCAATCGATTTTGAATAGTTTGTTATGGCTGTATTAAAATCCTTCAGTGTACATAAGATATTGGCTTTATTGTAATATGCAAATGAAAAATCAGGATTGGTTTCTATAATTTTTTCGTAATCTGATAAGATCATATCAGCATTAAAATTGAATTTAGTATTATCGGGATTTTTAAATTTACTGTTAATCAAATTATTGTCTGTAATTTCAAGCGGTAAATTATTGCTTGTTTTAGTATATAGCAATTTAGCTTCAATATTAGCTCTTGCAAATATTGCCAACATAAAATCAGGTCTGATTTCAATCGCTTTATTTAAATCCTCAAGCGCCCCAACATAATCTTTCACCGATGTAAATTCTAATGCCCTTGTAAAGTAAATATCAGCATTTGAGTTGTTTTTTGTCAGAGAGTCGGTTGTTCTTTTTATTGCTGCAAAATAAAAATTTGCTAAATCAGATGTCAGGGTCAATTCAATATTCGATATTCCTAAAGGAGCTGGAATTATCTTTTCCTTATTATATTTTTCAATTGCCGGATGAAATAAGTTAGTGGGTCGTAATTGATATTTGAAGGTTATAAAACTCAATATAAAATCTGCCTCATTTGTTAAATTAGTAAATTTATCTTGAACATTTCCCTTATAAGAAGCATCATTCTGATAATTATTAGTTGAATCAGGATTGTTTTGTTGTGCAATTTGATAAAACAGTTTGTTATTACTTTCCAACGTTGACTTCTGGGTGTTTTTTACTATTGTATTTTTTGCTGATAAACTTTCTTTTACTTTATGATTATAATATTCTTTATTTAAATCAATATTCTTTGCTTTTTGTCTGTAAATATAGGCACTCTTGATATTCCCCAGTTTCTCTTCAATTGCAGCAATTTCCTCATAAACCGGAATAAAATAGGGATAAGTAGCAAGTATCAATTTATAGTCAAATATTGCTTTCTTATAGATGCCAAGTGATTTTTCTATTTCTGCTTTTTGAAGCAATGCTTCTGTCTTGGTCGAATCCAATTTAAGAACCTTAGTAAAATCATTTAATGCATTGTTCTTATCACCTACAAATTCCCGTATAAGTCCACGATTAAAATATGCCAGATATTCAGTACTATCCAATTTAACAGCATTATCAAAATCACTTAATGCCTGTTTGAAATTTTTCTTTATGTTATTTATATTGCCCCGGTTAATATAATCGCCTGCATACCTTGAATTACGACTTATAGCTTCGTTATAATCATTCAATGCACCATCCTGATCCTTTCTGACCATTTTAATCAGACCTAAAGCACTCCAGCCTAAATAGCTGTTTTTATTTGAATCGATTAATTTTTTAAATGTTTTTTCTGCCTCAGTTGTATCCTTTAATTCAAGTTGATAATTTCCCTTGTAGTATAACCATTCATATCTTTTAGGATTCAACTTTAGTAAGAAATCTATATCCTTAATTGCCGCAGTATAATCTTTAATTCTTTCAGATGTCCCAATTCTGTTTATCAGATATGTAGAATCATTCGGGTTAAATTCCAATGCTTTTGTAAAGTCATTATTTGCTTCTTTGTAATAGCTCATTCTATTTCGGGCAAAACCCCGAAGATAATATGCATAATGAAGGAATGGATTGCGTTCAAGAGCTTCTGTACAATCCTGATCGGCTCCCTGGAAATCTCCAAGTTGTATTTTTGCAGAAGCACGAAACATATAGGGCTCCGGTAAATAGGGCTTTATATTTATTATCTGATTAAAATACTGAATGGAAAGAACATAGTCATTGTATTGTAACGCATTATATCCAATCGTTAAAATACGATCAGTGTTTAATTGAGCCATCACCAACAATTTACACAAAAGAAAAGCTGCAATAAAAATAACTTTTTTCAAGTAACTATCTATTAATTGATTATTTATTCAAAAGCATTTGCCTCACAGCCTGAATTAGCATTGAAGGAACTTGGAATATCAAATTGTTCGGTGGAGGAGTATCCTAAATCCGGATCAGCCAACACTTTTTTCATATACAAAGCCCAAATTGGTAATGCCATGCTCGCACCCTGGCCTTCACCAATGTGATCGAAGTGAATGGAACGGTCTTCTCCGCCTACCCAGACTCCGGATACCAGCGAAGGAGTATATCCCATAAACCACCCATCCGAATTATTTTGTGTCGTTCCTGTTTTACCTCCCATCGGCATTAATAAACCGTAATTTCTTCTAATTCTACTACCTGTTCCACCATCCACTACAGCACGCATCATATAAATCATCTTAAAAGCGGTTGTTTCACTGAATATCTCGTGCATCTGAGGGGTAAACTTTTGAATAACATTCCCGTTGGCATCTTCAATTTTCGTTACATAGACTGGTTCCACACGAATTCCTTTGTTTGGAAATGCGGTATAGGCATCAACCATTTCACCTACGGATATTTCACATGGTCCTAAACATAGCGAAACTACAGGATCCAATTGACCCTTGATCCCAAATGAACGCATTAGTTTTACCAAAGCATCAGGTGTAAATAATCCCATCACATAGGCAGAAACCCAGTTATTCGAATTTGCCAATCCCCAACGCAGGGAAACAGGCTGACCGATTTTATCCTTATTTGCTGCATTTTTAGGTGTCCAGGGTTTTCCGTTTCCATCTATCAATGTTACAGGTTGAAGTATCGTTTTATCACATGGCGACATGCCTTCTTCCATAGCAAGTGTATATAAATAGGGTTTTACTGTTGAACCAACCTGACGTCGACCCACATTTACCATATCATATTGGAACTGTGAAAAATCAGGTCCGCCAACATAAGCTTTTACCTGACCGTTGTGAGGATCCATTGACATAAAACCACATCTCAGGAAGTACTTGTGGTATCGGATTGAATCAAGTGGCGACATAAGTGTGTCTATATCTCCTCTATACGAATAAACCTGCATTTCAATCCGTTCTTTAAAAGATGTCGATATTTCAGAATCTGAGAATCCTGCAGACTTCATTTTCAAATACCTATCGGATTGTTTCATTGACTTTTTTAATGTCGCTGCGATATCTTCCGGTCGCATGTTACGAGCAAAAGGGGCATAACTTCTGTTCTTCTTTTCAAGGAAGAATGTTTTTTGAAGCGATTGCATATGTTCACTTACTGCATCTTCGGCATACCGTTGCATCCGCGAATCAATCGATGTGTAAATTTTTAACCCATCGGTATAAATATTGTAGGGTGAGCCATCCGGTTTCTTATTTTTATTGCAAAAACCGTAAAGTGGATTGGTGTCCCAGGACTTTCGATCTTCTTCATATTTCCCCTGTTGCCAGCTGGCATAGTCACTTCTGCTAGGTTCTTTTGCAGTCAGAACTATTCGCAGGTATTCCCTGAAATAAGCTGCCAGCCCTAATTTGTGATCTACGCTGTGATATTTGAGCGTAAGTGGAATCATTTTTAATGAGTCGTACTGCTCACTGGTTATAAAATCAGCCTTACGCATTTGGTTCAGAACAACATTCCTGCGTCCACGGGTTCGTTCATTATACCTCACAGGGTTAAAATAGGAAGGATTTTTGCACATTCCAACTATTGTGGCAGCTTCTTCGATTTTTAAATTTGCAGGCAGTTTACTGAAATAAATCTGTGCAGCCGATTTTATCCCTACCGCATTGTTTAAAAAATCCAGTTGATTCAGGTACATACCCATTATTTCATCCTTTGTATACAATTTTTCCAGTTTCACTGAAATTACCCATTCAATGGGTTTCTGCAACAAACGCTGAATAAAATTTTTGGCCAGAGGGGAATATAGTTGTTTGGCTAATTGTTGGGTGATCGTACTGCCACCACCGGAGCTCTTGTTTTGAAAGATTCCTCTGAGAATGAGTGAACGTGTGAGTGCAATGCCATCGATACCTGAATGATTATAAAACCTTACATCTTCGGTAGCAACCAGGGCATTCACCACATTCTTTGAGATTTCGTTATAGTGAACGCTTACCCGATTCTGTTTATTGAAAAAATAACGGCCTAACAACTGTTGATCCGATGAATAAATTTCGGTTGCATATTTGTTTCTTGGATTCTGCAATTCATCAATAGCAGGGAGGTATCCAATCCAGCCGATATTAATAAGCACAAACATTAAAACAATGCATATAAAGCCTAAAACAAATAATCGCCAAAATATACGTTTGAACTTAGAACGAATATCGCTTCTCTGAGTCATTTTATCCATAATTTTTATTACATATTCAAGCTGTAAAAGTACTACTTTTTTTTAAAATTATACCTTCATCAGTTGTATTAAAATCAGGTTCGAAATATGTATCCCTTCGGCAGTTAAACGGAGTTTCCCCTCAGAATAATATACTTGTTCACTATCCATAAATGTTTTTATGTTTTGTAAGCAATATCCGGCAAGTTCAGGTCCAAAATCTTTTTCCATGATTTTCACATCCAGCCCTTCAGCGGTACGCAACGATACCATGACAAAATCATTATACCGGTCGTTTAAGGATAACTCTTCACGTTCATAAAAATCTGAACCCGAGTTGATAGCCTTGATATAGTCTGTAATAGAAGCTATATTCCACTGCCTTGAAACTATATCGTATGAATGGGCCGAAGGTCCTATTCCTAAATAAGGTTCTTGTTTCCAGTATGCGGAATTGTGCCGCGATTGATAACCGGGAAGCGCAAAGTTGGATATCTCATAGGCTTCAAAACCCTTTGTTTTGATTTTATCCAGCAAGAGAAGGTACATTTCATTCATCACCAGGTCATCAACCACTTCTATTTCTCCATTCTCACGTTGCTTCCAAAGTTCAGTACCCTCTTCGTAAGTTAACCCATAAGCTGAAATATGCTGGATATTCAAACTAAGCGCCATATCGAGTTGGTCTCCCCATGCTTCCAGTGTCTGAAATGGCAATCCATATATCAGGTCAATGCTTATATTTCCAAACCCCGCTTTTTGGGCATTCTTAACCGCTTCTACCGCTTGTTTCGATGTGTGCCTACGGTTGATACGTTTTAAGTCTTTATCGTCGAATGATTGAATTCCTATGCTGATACGGTTAAATGGCAATGCTTGAAGTGATGTAAGAAATCCGGGTGTCAGATCATCCGGATTTGCTTCAAAAGTAATTTCGGCATCCTCAGCCACGGTAAACAACCTGTATATGGCTTCAAAAATCAGCAAAAACTGTTCATTACTCAGTATACTGGGTGTCCCTCCGCCAAAATAAATCGTGTTGATGGGTGAATTCTGCAAATAATCTTTGCGAATATTCAGTTCCCGGACGATTGAATCAATCAAAACCGGTATAAATTGGGGTGCTACTTCCGTATAAAAGTCGCAATACGTACATCTTTGCTTGCAAAAAGGGATATGAATATAAATGCCGGCCATTTTTAAATATTTAGTTGTCAGGTTTTTGAGAATTTATT
>Ga0302215_10000274_pt1 | contig 38512 bp, 35 predicted proteins | sample II_Fen_N3_1_FD_194580 | JGI IMG/M metagenome (GOLD analysis project Ga0302215, IMG submission 194580) | Peat permafrost microbial communities from Stordalen Mire near Abisko, Sweden - II_Fen_N3_1 | ecosystem: Environmental > Terrestrial > Soil > Wetlands > Permafrost | place: Sweden: Abisko... | reverse complement strand
TATTATGCCAGGAGCATACGGTGAGTCTATTGTTATGCGTATTTTAAATCCAAAATCTATTCGTGTAAAACTAGAAGATATGGGAATAGAACCAAAGCTCTATGACATATTTATGCAAGAAATTAAAAAACCTAATGGAATGATTCTTCTTACAGGTCCAACAGGTTCAGGTAAAACAACAACGCTTTACTCATTCTTACAGAAAATTTATTCCGAAGAAATAAAGATCATTACAATCGAAGATCCTATTGAATATCACTTACCTGGTATATCTCAAACTCAAACAAATGATGAAAAAGGTTATACATTTTTAGAGGGACTTCGCTCAGCATTGAGACAAGACCCTGATGTAATAATGGTCGGAGAAATCCGTGACAGTGAAACAGCAAAAATCGCAGTTGAGTCAGCTCTTACTGGTCACCTTGTTTTCTCAACACTCCACACAAACAATGCAGCAGGAGTTATTCCTCGTTTAATTGATCTTGATGTTAATCCTAAAATATTAGTTTCAGCATTATCATTATCTATTGCACAAAGACTAGTTCGTAAAATTTGTTTAAATTGTAAAAAAGAAATTACCGCAACAGAAGAACAAATAAGAATAATTAAAAAAATTCTCGATAATGCAAAAGCTCACAACAAAGATATTTCTAGTTACAACATAGATGAAAATAATATAAAAATATACGGATCAAATGGATGTATAGAATGTAACAATACTGGGTACAAAGGAAGAATGGGTATCTTTGAAGCAATTCATAATGATGCAAATATAGAAAAATTAATTCCACAAAATCCAAGTGAAAGAGAAATTAAAGAAGTTGCATCTATGCAAGGTTATCTTGATATGAGAGAAGATGGAATAATAAAAATTCTAAAAGGAATCACCTCTTACGACGAAGTTGGTAGTGTTGTAGATTTATACGAAGAATAATTTTTATATTCAACTAAATAAAAAACTCCCCATCAGGGGAGTTTTTTAAAAAGAAAAAAACATAAATCTCTAAACAATCCTTTGAGAGCATACACTTACAAAGTAATATATGATTACAGGATAGACCCAGTAAATATTGCTATAACCAGAACGTCCTACGCACATATATAGAGCACGGGGCCGATTGCTTAGAGATTTATGTCCTCTTCGCGAAAATGCTATAATGAAAACATCTATAAATAACTAAAAAGAGTATATCATAATAAAAATATAATGTCAAGCCCTAAAGAAACAATTAAAGATGAAGGTTTCCTAGATCAAACACTCAGACCAAATGAGTGGAGTGAATATATTGGTCAAGAAAACATCAAAGAAAACCTTAAAATCCTTTTAACAGCAGCCGAAGAACGCTCTCACCCAGCTGAGCATATATTGTTTTATGGACCTCCAGGTCTCGGAAAAACAACACTTGCTCATTTAATAGCAAAGGAAACTCGCAGACAAATAAAAATAACTTCTGGTCCTGCAATAGAAAAGGTTGGTGACTTAGCTTCAATACTTACAAACCTAGCCCCTGGTGATATTGTATTCATCGACGAGATACACAGACTAAATAAGATGGTAGAAGAAATACTTTATCCAGCTATGGAGTCTGGTGTTTTGGATATTATTATAGGAAAGGGTCCTTCTGCTCGAACAATACAATTAGAACTTCCTCCTTTTACTTTAATAGCAGCAACTACTCGTATTGCATTACTATCATCCCCTCTTCGCTCAAGATTTTCAGGTGGAGTTTTCCGACTTGAATTCTATACTCACGATGAAATAAAAAAAATATTATCTCGATCAGCTTCAATATTAGGAGTATCAATGGACGATGAAGCATTAGATGAAATAGCAAAGAGAGCAAGATTTACTCCTCGTACTGCGAACTATTTCTTAAAGCGTTGTCGTGATTATGCACAAGTTCACAAAATACCTCTTGCAAAAGATGCTGTTAAAAAAGCATTGGCACTTCTTGAAATAGATGAACTTGGATTATCTTCATCTGACAGAAGAGTTATAGAAATAATAATAAGTAAATTCAACGGTGGTCCTGTTGGACTAAAAACAATAGCCGCAGCAACTTCAGAAGAAGAAGCAACGATTGAAGAAGTTATAGAACCATATTTAATACAACTAGGACTTTTAGAGCGTACAGCAAGAGGAAGAACTGTAACTAAAAAAGGTTATGAGCATTTAGGTTTTGAGTTTATAGAAAAATAAAAATATGAGAATACTATCAATTGACCCAGGATTTGAGAGAGTTGGTATTGCTGTTATAGAGAGAGATTCAAGTAAAAAAGATATTTTGCTTTATTCAAACTGTTTTAAAACTCCAGCCAAAGTTCCATTCCATGAAAGACTAACTATGATTGGAAATGAAATTGAAACTATTATTAAAAAATATAAACCACAATCTCTCGCTATTGAAAAATTATATTTTACAAATAATCAGAAAACAGTTATGGGTGTTTCTGAAGCTCGTGGAGTTATTATATACAGTGCATCAAGAAATAAATTAAATATATTTGAATATACTCCACCTCAAATAAAAATAGCAGTTACTGGATACGGTCGTGCTGATAAAAAAATGGTTATCAATATGGTATTTAAGCTTATTAAAATAAACAATGATGTATCTTCTGATGATGAACTTGATGCTATTGCAATAGGACTTACATGTCTTGCTTGTGAAAGATTTCCAGACGTTGGACGTCCGTAAAATCAAGATTTTTAAAGAAAAATATCTTTAAAAATAAGGGTTATTTTATGACGGACGTCCAACGTCTGGAAATGACAGGATTGGGGCTTGCAAAGAAAATAATATTTTGATACAAATAATAAATTATAATAATTTTGTTTTTAATTACCTAAAATATGAGTTACAACGATGACGAAGAATTAAAAATAGGAGAGTTTGAAGAGGACGATGAAGAAGAAACTCTAGATGATGATCTTTTAGATGATATTCTAGATGATGAATTTTCTGAACCTTTAGATGACGAAGACGAAGAAGACCCTCTTGAAAAAATTGCTGATTTAGACGGATCTGAATTTTAAAAAAATAACCCCCATCTGGGGGTTATTTTTTAATTAACAATTATTTTACAAAATCTTTTTTTACCAATACGATATACTCCATTATCTACAACTTCTATATGAGAAGTTATTTTTTTATCTGTATCTAAATTTGTAATAGCAGAACTTTCTACAAGTCTACGAAAATCAGTTTTAGATGAAACTATTTTTTGTGATAAAAATACATCAACCAACAATGTTCCCTTTTTAGTATTAACACTATCTATTTCTGTTGGTATTTCTTTTTTAGAAAAAACATTTTCCCAGTTTTCTTCTGCCTTCATTGCACTTTTTTCTCCATGATAAATAGCTGTAACTTCACGAGCTAAGCGCATTTTTAAATCACGAGGATTTATTTGTTCTGATTTTAATTTATTAGACAACTTTTCCACATCAGACATTGGGGTATTTGTACATAATTCAAATCCTGAAATAATAAGACTATCATTCCAACTCATAACACTACCATACATTAATTCTGCAGTATCAGAAAGAGAAACCATATTACCATCTGTTTTTCCCATTTTTTTACCAGTATTATCTTCAAGTAATTTTACTGCAACAACAAACTTTTCTTTATTCTTTAGTGTCTTCATTAAATCTCTTCCACAAAGCATATTAAAAATCTGATCATTACCACCAAGTTCTCCATCGACATCCATAGCAACAGAATCATACCCTTGCATTAAAGGATACATAAATTCGTGAATAAAAATAGGTTTACCTTCTTCTGTTCTTTTTTTAAACATATCTCTTTCGAGCATTTGTTGAACAGTCATATTTGAAGCTAAGTTTAAAACATCAGCAAAATCCATTTTTCCAAGCCATTTTGAATTAAACTTAAACAAAGCAGGGTTTTTACCTGTAAAAGAAATAAGTTTACTTGCTTGTTTTTTATAATTCTTTAAATTAAACATTACTTCTTTGTGAGTAAGTTGTTTACGAGCAGCACCCTTGTCTGTAGGGTCTCCAATCATCGCAGTAAAATCACCCATAAGTAAAATAATCTTATGTCCAGCTTTTTGAAAATCAGATAGTTTTTTAAGGGCTATAGTGTGCCCAAGATGAAGATTAGGTCCAGTTGGATCAATACCTAAATATAAAGTTAATTTCTCCCCTTTTGCAATTTTAGATACCAAAAACTCTTTTGATGGGTAAATAGCTGATATTCCACGGGTTAATAATTCATTTTGATTATTCTTTTCCATCCACATACTTTACCATAAATTAAAGAAATTTTGTATAAATAGTGTTATTATATTAGGTATATGAAAGTTAAAAAATTTAAATTAAAAAACTGGCTTTTGGGAGGTGCGGCAGTACTACTCCTTATTATTGGTGCCACAATTATCTGGGTCAGCACCCTTGAGCTTCCAGATTTTAAATCATTTAGTGATCTTAAAGTACAGAATTCAACAAAAATATACGACCGCACAGGAACAATTATCCTTTATGATATTCACCAGAATATTAAAAGAACAGTTATACCCAATGAATCAATTGGTATAAATATTAAAAATGCTACTGTTGCAATAGAAGATTCAGAATTTTACCAGCATAATGGTATTCGTATCACTTCAATTATTCGTGGAACAATCTGGGCAAAACTAACCGGTAAAAAAGTTCAAGGTGGATCAACTATTACCCAACAATTAATTAAAAATACTCTTCTTACTCCAGAAGTAACAATTACTCGTAAAATAAAAGAATGGATTCTAGCAATTAAACTAGAAAAAATTATGAGTAAAGAAGATATTTTAGCTTTATATTTAAATGAAGCCCCTTATGGTGGAAATATTTATGGAATAGAAGAAGCTTCAAAAACTTTTTTTGGGAAAAGTTCTATTAACTTAACACAAGCTGAAGCTGCATATCTTGCTGCTATTCCAAATGGTCCAACTTATTATTCTCCTTATGGTAAAAATAAAGATAAGCTTGATGAAAGAAAAAATTTAGTTCTAAAAAGAGAACTTGATTTGAAATTCATAACACAAGAAGAATATGATAAAGCTATTAGTGAGAATGTAACATTTTTACCAGAACAACCAATGCACATAGCAGCACCTCATTTTGTTTTCTTTATTAAAGATTATTTAGAAAATAAATACGGAGAAGGAGCTCTTGATACAGGTGGATTAAAAGTTATAACAACACTTGATTATGATTTACAGAAAAAGGCAGAACAAATAGCTCTTACTCAAGCAAAAGATAATGAAAAAAATTGGAATGGTAAAAATGCAGCCGTAGTTGTAATTGACCCAAAAACAGGACAGATTCTTTCTATGGTTGGATCTCGTGATTATTTTGATAAAACAGTAGATGGTAATTTTAATGTAACCACTGCAAGTAGACAGCCTGGATCATCATTTAAACCAATAGTATATGCCCTTGCTCTTCAAAAAGGATATACAGAAAATACAACATTGTTTGATGTTAAAACAGAATTCAATGCATCTTGTAGTCCAACAGGTAAACCACTTCCAGGACACGAAACAACAGTATGTTATTCACCAGACGATTCTAGTAATACTTTCCGTGGCCCACTAACACTAAAAGAAGCCTTGGCTCAATCAATTAACGTTATCGCTGTAAAACTTTTATATCTTGTTGGTATAAACGACACAATTAAACTTGCTCATGACCTAGGAATAAGTACATTAAATGACCCAACAAGATATGGACTATCTCTTGTTATCGGAGGAGGAGAAACAACACTACTTGATATGACATCAGTTTATAGTGTTTTTGCAAATAATGGTATTCGTAATCCATATACAGGAATTTTATCTATTGAAGACAATACTGGAAATGTATTGGAAAAGTATGAGGATAAATCTTATAAAGTTTTAGATTCAAATATTACTAGAAATCTTGACGATATGCTTTCTGATAATGTAGCAAGAACACCAACATTTGGTGCAAATTCTTCATTGGTTATTCCAGGTCGTGATGTTGCAGTAAAAACAGGTACAACAAACGACAATAAAGATGCTTGGACAATTGGATACACACCTTCTGTTACTGTTGGTGTATGGGTTGGAAACAACGACAATAAACCAATGAAAAAAGGTGGTGCTGCTCTTGCTGGTCCTATTTGGAACCAAGTTATGACAGAAGCACTGTCTAAACTACCAGTTGAATCGTTTGATAAACCAGACCCTATAGATACATCTATACCTCCAATACTTCGTGGTTTCTGGCAGGGTGGTGATACTTTTGTAACTGATTCTGTTTCTTCTAAAACAGCAACAGAGTACACACCAAGCGATATGAGAAAAGAAACATCAATAACAAATGTTCACACTATTTTATATTGGATTGATAAAAGTAATCCATTGGGAGGTAAACCCTCAAATCCAACAGGAGATAGTCAATACAACAACTGGGAATATGGGGTGCAGAGGTGGTGGAATCAAAATAAAAACAATTACAATATAGTTACTTCTGCCGACAAACCAACTGGTTATGACACTATCCACACAGCATCATCAAAACCAACATTTGAAGTGGTTGGAATTGAAAATGGTGGTATATACAATAAAAACCAAACAATACCAATTACAATAAATCCACATAGTCAAAATGAAATAAAAAAAATAGATGTATTTATAAATAATATCTACATAAAGTCATTAAAATCTTCTCCTTTTACAACATACTTTATAACAAATGATGCAAATAATATATCTAGCGATAACACACTACACATAATCGGAACTGATATTATGGGTAATGTGGGAGAAACAACAATTCCATTTAGTGTTAAAGTTTAACAATTGATATTAAATAAAAAACAGAGACAATTAATTGTCTCTGTTTTTTATTTAATATCAGTAAAATTGCGATTTGTCACAAGATTAGATAAATCTGATAGAATTACTTCTTTGTGCATTAAAATCTCGCTACGGAGCATTGGTGAGGCTTTAATATGTATTACAGTTCCATTTATTTTAATCATATTAGTTTCAATTGGATATTTAATATGTTTAGTTATAGTTTCAGTAATAACAGTATTTATTCCTTCTTTTTCAAATAGAATTTTTCTAAATTTTTCAAGAAAACTTGTAATATGATTGTAATCCATTTTTATTTATTAACTAAAAAATATTATCTATTCATTGGCATTACTAAATACATAAAAGAAGCGTCTCCAACAGGTCTTATTATCATAGGTCTATTACTTCCATTTAATTCAAGATTCAGACTATCTGAAGATATTGATTGAAAACAATCCAATATATATCTATAGTTAAAATTAACAGAAACATCTTCACCTGATAGAGCTCCAGAAATAAGTGTTACATTTTCACCAACATCTGTATTTTTTGCTTCTATTTCAAAAACTTTTTCTGATGGTTTAATAATAAATGTTACTTGATTAAATTTATCTGAAAATATATTTGAAACCTTTAAAGATGAAACAAAATCTTGTTTTAAAACAACTGCTCCTGTTGTAGAATTTTTAGGAATTATTTGTTTATAATCAGGGAATGATCCGTCAACAACACGAGATGTTAGATATATTCTAGATGTATAAAATGAGATTTGATTCTTTTGAAGTGTTATTTTTATATCTTCATCATTTCCATCAAAAACTCTTATTATTTCAATAACGTTTTTAAAAGGTATTAATATCCCTCCAAAAGAAAGTTTTTGTTTTATTTTTACTTTCTTTTCTGCTAAACGAAATGAGTCAGTAGAAACAAATATCAACATATCATCTTCTGGATAAATATAAACACTTCCTATTTCTGGTTTAATTTCTGAAACAGATGCTCCATAATATACAGATTTAATTCCTTCTATTAATTTTTTACTTGGTATTAAAAAACTTTCACCTGTTACTGTTGGTATTGTTGGAAAATCTTCAGAAGGTATGCCCTTTAATATAATTGAGTTTGATTTTGTTTTAACAGATAAATTACCGTTTATTGATTCAAATACAACAGTTGAATCATTTTGAAGAACTGAAAACAGTGAAGTAAGAATATCTCCACGAATAGCAATAGTTCCCTCTTTGTCTATTTTTGCTGGTATTTCAACTTCTATACCAATACTAAGATTTGTAGCTCTTAATTTAAGTGTTTTATTTGAAGCAACCCAAAGCACAGATCCTAAAACTGGTAGTGTTAGATTCTTACCTGTTATTCTATCAACCATAGTTAGAGCACTTTTAATTTTTTCTATTGAGCATTCTATTTTCATAGTATTCTTATAAGTTATATATTAATATTTATTACTACTATTAGGGGTGTGGATTGTGTGGATTACTTTTTATCTTTATTTTATAAAACTATTTTAACTAATTATTTTTTTACTAAATTTAATTATTTGTGTATTAATATAAAAAATTTTTATTATTATACTTTATCCACATTTTTATTTTTTATAAACACATCTTATCCACATACTTATTAATTATTTAAATAAAATTCTAATTTTTTCTATTTCTTGTAATAATGACGGGTCTGTTTTTAAATCTTCTTTTATTTTTAAATGAGAATGTATAACTGTTGTGTGATCTCTACCACCTAGTTTTTGTCCTATTAGTGGATATGAAATATTAAAATCCTCACGCAATATAAACATTGCTACTTGTCTTGCTCTAACTATTTCACTACGACGTGTTTTTTCATATATAACTTCTTCTGTAATTCCATAATAAGAAGCAATCATTCTAACAATATCCTTTATTGCAACAGTCTTTTTTGGTTTAATGTTGTTTTTTATAAGGGTTTTTACTTCATTTAAAGATAGTGATTTATTTTTTAACTGAGACTGACAAACAACAGTATTTAAACTACCTTCTAATTCACGAATATTTCCCTCAAGAGCTGAAGCTAAATAAGCTGTTACTTCTGGATCTATTATTATGTTTGTTGATTCAAATTTTGCTTTTATTATTGCAACGCGAGATTCATAATCTGGTTCAACTATTTGTACAGTCATACCAGAAGCAAATCTTGATTGTAATCTATCTTCAAGTCCTTGAATAAAATTAGGGTGTTTATCAGAAGAAAAGATTATTTGTTTATTACTCTCATATAGAGTATTAAAAAGATGGAATAATTCTTCTTGGGTTTTATCTTTTCCTGAAATAAATTGAATATCATCCATTATAATAACATCATATTTTCTATATTTTTCTTTAAAAGAATTTGGGTTTTTGTTTTGAATTGAGTTTATGTAATCAATAGCAAATCTTTCTAGACTTACATAATATATTTTTTTATGAGGATATTTTACTTTAATAGTATTCCCTATTGCTTGGATCATATGTGTTTTTCCTAATCCTGTTCCTCCATAAATAAAGAATGGATTATAATTTTGGCCAGGGTTAGTTATAATCGCTTGAGCAACAGCATATGCAAGTTCGTTGAATGGTCCAACAACAAAAGAGTTAAAATTGTATTTAGGGTTTAAATTATCATCTTTGTTTATGTTTAAATCCAAAGGAAGCTCTTTATTTATGTTTGGGGTTTGTTCTATAACTTTATTTTCTATTGGTTTAACATTCTGTTCACTTTTATGAATTATATATTCAACACCACGAACATTATCCTCGTGGCTAATAAGGGTTTTAAGTATAAGTTTATGAAATTTATGATAAAGCCAATCTTTTACAAATTCATTTGGAACACCAACATAAATAGTTCCAGTATCCTCTTTTACAATAGATGTATTTTTAAACCAAGTTGTAAAGTTAGCTTTTGAAATACCAAGTTCAATTTCAGACAGACAATTTTCCCAGAGCTCTTTTGTATTCATAGTGATTATTATAACCTTTTTTGTAAACAGCTAATAATGTAAGTATCTGGATTAACCTGTTAATAACGTGTGGATAAATTATAAGGTATATATAGTAATATATTTTTTATTAAAAATATTAATTATTCTTTTTTAATCCACAAATAATAACACTTTTAAAGATAATTAAAAATTGCCAAAATATTAATTTTAGGTTATAGTAGCCATATGTCTCAAACATACCAACCAAATAAAATAAAAAGAGCTAAATCACACGGTTTTTTAGTTAGAGCTAAAACTCCTAATGGTAAAAGAGTAATTAGAGCTCGTCGTGCAAAAGGACGTGCTAAATTATCTGTAAGTAAATAAGGTTTTTATATATCAATAACCTTGGTATATATAGTTATTTATGCTTTCAAAGAAAAAAAGAGTCACAAAAGAGTTATTTCAAACAGTACTTAAGTCTGGAAATACGCTTTCTGGCTCTTTTTTTATATTTAGATATATCAAGCAAAACACCCCACAATATGCCTTTGTAGCTTCTAAAAAGATAACTAAGAAGGCTGTTGATAGAAATAAGCTTCGTAGACAAGGATATAATGCTCTTAATTCCTTTCCTCTCAAGAACTATCTTGGTGTGTTTTTCTATAAAAAACACCCTAAAAATGTATCATTTAAAGATATTAAGGAAGATGTATCTTTTATTTTAAGTAAACTTCCTTAATCTATATGAAAAAACTCATAATTTGGTCTATTGATTTATATCAAAAAACACCATTAAAATCACATAATTCCTGTGTTTTTATACCTACATGTTCAGAATATACTAAAGAATCTATTTATAAATATGGTGTTATTTTGGGTGTTTTTTATGGTATTAAGAGGATTTTAAGATGTCATCCTTGGCAAAAAAACCACTATGATCCTGTTAAATAGCTAAAATGGTCTTATTCTTGGAATTTAGCCGTTTTTAAGATACAATAGACCAATGCATTCACTATGGAATACTATTGCTTACCAGCCAATTTTAAATAGTCTTGTTCTTACTATAGACAAGGTTACTTTTGGTGATGTCGGTTTCGCTATTATAATAGTAACTATATTTATTAAATTACTACTTTCTCCTCTTACAAAAACTTCTATAAGAAGCCAGATTTTAATGAAAAAGATGGAGCCAGAACTTAAACTTATTAAGAAAAATTTTCCCAACAAAGAAGAGCAAGCTAGTAAAACTTTTGAATTATATAAAAAATACAACACAAACCCATTTTCTGGTTGTTTAGTTATTTTTATCCAAATACCATTTATTATTGCCTTGTATTATGTATTTTGGAAAGGTCTTTCTCTTAATCCAACAGAGATTTATTCTTTTATTCATATACCAGCAAATATAAATACCAATTTTCTTGGTTTAGTTGATTTAAGTAGTAAAAGTCTTGTATTAGCATTACTTGCTGGTGGTGCACAATTTTTACAAGGTTATCTTGCCTCCCCTATACAACCTAAAGTTGAAATCATAAAAGAAACAGACATACCAGAAGTAAAAACATTTCAAGAAGAACTTTCTGGTAGTATGCAAACAAATATTAAATATTTCCTTCCTATTGTTATAACTTTCTTCTCATATCAAATTTCAGCTGCAGTTGCCTTGTATTGGTTTACAAGTACAATGTTTACTGTTGCTCAAGAATGGTATATGCGCAGAAAACTATCAAATAATTAATATAATTTATTATGGATAAAGATAAAATAAAAACAATTATAGAAAACATATTTACTTATACAGGATGTACAATAACCAAGTGTGAATTTAGTGAAGAAGGTAGTATGTCTTGGTGTATGATAGAAACCCCAGACTCTAGATTTATGATAGGACGTGATGGAGAAACACTAAGATCTCTAAATCATCTTGTTCAAAAAATGGCAGATAAAGATAGAGTAGAAGAAAAAAAACCAAGTATTTTTATTGATATAAATGGTTATCAAAAGAAAAGATTTGATAGTTTAAAAAATATTGCTCATATGATGGCAGAGCGTGCTAGATACTTTAAAAGCAATATAGAAGTTGAGCCAATGTCTGCTTACGAAAGAAGAATTATCCATATGTTTCTAGAGGGAGCCAAAGATATAAAAACAGAATCAGAAGGATATGGAGCAAGTAGAAGAGTTGTGATTAAATATATAAATAATGATAATAGTTTTTAGTTTATAATAATAAAACACCCAAGCAGTACTTGGGTGTTTTATTATATCTATCTAATTAATTTAAATCTAAACTCCATAAGGTGGAATCTTTTTTGTTTGTAAAGAATAGTTGTTTTTCTGCTTTGTCTAAAAACAAATGTGTTGCATCTACTGAAGTTTCATCTGTTGAATCTGCTATTGTTGAAACTTGGTTTGTATTTGTATCTATTCTAACAAAGTAGTCATCAAAAGATATTAATCCTTGATACCATGAATCAGGATACTGTGTTCCTGTTATTACTTTTGGTAATGCACAATATATAGAAATTTTATCATTACTCCAAACACATTTTTCTGGTAGTCCGTAAACATCTAAATCTTCTACTTTATGTTTATTGATATCAAATACTTCTAGTTTAGGTCCTATTGTTGTTGAATTATTATATAAAACAAGAGTAGCACCAGTGTTTGCAAGTGTTGTTAGTCCAGGAATATCACCAAATATTTTTGTCATTGTTCCATTTGATGTATTTAAACTAAATAAACTTCCTTGATATGACCAAGATGCTTTTGTTGTTAGAAATACTTTTTGAGGACTAACCCATTGTGACAACCACTCTGTATAAGGTGAAGTCCAAACATTATTAATCTTTGTGTCCTTAAATGATTTTGTAACACCAGATATTCCATTTGGATTTTTTATTAAATAAAAGAAACTATTCTTATCTGGTGATAAACTTACATCTAGTATATCTGATGCAAGAAACTCCCCTTTTGCTCCACCTAGTGACGCTACATAACTACTAATAGTAACACCATCTGATGATAGATATCTATAAATGACAGTGGATGCATCACTATTAAAAAGTGCTTCATAAATACTTGGAATTGTTGAGTTAGATATTTTTGTAGATTCTTTTGTTGAAATATTTCTCTGGTATATATGACCGTTTGCTTTTTCTACATATCTTAGTGATGGAATTATTTCAAACTTTTGTTCAACTTTTTTTATAGCAACTTTTTTTGTAGTTTTAGTTGTTGTGGTTACTGGTATAGTAGGAGTAGTTGTTGTACCTGTTGTTTCGATTATTGGTTTTGTATCTTCAAAATATGCTGCACCTGAAATAGCAAAGTCTGTAATTTGATGAAATACAGAATCTGCTTTAACTACTGGGGTACTCTCTGTTGTATCTGTTGTGGTCGTATCTGTGTTTGTTGCAGTGTTTGTATTTGTAGTTGTTCCAGTTCCAAATGGATTAAATGTTTGATTTCCAAGCGTAACACTATTGTTTGTTGATGTACTACTGTTTTGATTATTACCGAAATAATAATAACCAGCCCAGATACCTGATCCTACAAATATAAATACTACTATGAAAATGATAATTGTTTTTTTAGGCATAAGATTTAATTAAAAGCTGAGGCACAGAATTTTTTATCCCCTGTCCAGGAACTTTTATCTGGGTGTGCTAATAATAGTGATTTTGCGATTGCTAAATTTGTAGTCGTGTTTAGTAATCTACTACTACATGTATTATAAAGAGCTTGTGTTGCTGTTAATTTACAATTAAAACCATTATTGTATTTTGGTGCAATAGCGTCTGTTCCTGCAACAGCTCTATCAAATAAACCAACACAGTCTGATCCAGCAAGACCACCACTTGCTGATAAATTAACCTGAAACAATCCAAAAGAAAATGGTAAACTTTTTCCAGGTGGAACACAATAGTCTGTGGTACTTGAACCACCTATTCCACTACTTTCCATATTACAAATTTTTGACATAGCAACTGCATTCGCTGCTCCAAAAATATTAGTTAAATTAGCAACACTACAAGGTCCTGTTAATACTGGAGTACAGCGTACACTCTCACCATTAGCTTTTTTAGGATCAGAACTACCTCTATCATATAATGGTATTATTGAAGTTGCTGGATCTATAGTTATTCCATTTTTTCCTGTTAAATCTGGGTTTATTGTATTTAATATTACCCAAGATCCTAATGCAATAAGGAGTCCAAGTATTGCAGAAAATATTTTACTTTTAGCTTCTGTTTTTCCAAAAATTGATTCACTTCCCATATATTGAATACCACTGAATATAATCATAACCACGGCTAATGCTGCACAGAGCCCTATGGCAAGTTTAAACATTGTATTTAAGTATTCTCCTATGTTGTTAGAACTAAATGTTTTGAAGTTACCTATGGGTGCAAGTAGTGTATATACTTTACTTACTTCACTACCAACCTTTCCTGGTTCTATTATAGTAACAGGATCTTCGCTTGAAAGATGACAATCAGATGGTGTATTTTTAGGGTTTTTTATTTTATATTCACTTAATGCTGTATTACAAATAGATTTTGTTGCGTAAATACCTTGGCTTTGTATATTTCCATTTATAGTATCGGTAAAAGAATAAGTTGCATTGTTTTTTGTAGGGTCACCTTCTTGTGACGTTTGAACAAAAGCATTACATACCTTAAAAGAACAACTCCCTATGTTGTTTTTTGTCTTTTTGTAATCTGAACACTGCTTTTCTCCAGGGCAAACAGATGAAGTTGTTGTACTTCCTGGCAATTTAACATTTGTACAACTTTGGCCAGATGTATTACTAAAACACTGTATTTGTTTTCCTGATTCTTCATAAACCCAAGTATAATTATCCAAAGCAAAAACTATAGAAGGAAAAATAAAATTAAATAAGAATATTAAACTAAGTAAGATTGATGTAAATTTTTTCATATTATAGAGTTAATTTTAATTGATCACTTGCCTTCTGGAATAATGTTCTTAAATTTTCAAGAGTGAAACCAATAGTTGCAGTACCACCACGAGAAGATGGTCTAACCGTTAGTTCTGTTTTTTTTGAAGGTGTATCTATGCTATTTCCATTAATTTCCCAACTATAACTTAAATCTCCACTATTATCTGGTGTTATAGACATAAAGTATGGTACTGCAACTACTGTCATCTCATCTTCTTTCATTGTTGTGTTGTCTACTAATGCTTGGTTATATAAAACACCTTCTGTTGGAGATTTTTTATAAAAAATAACACTAGGTGAAGTTATTGGAATATTTATTGTTTTTGTTGCGCTGTATGTATTACTTACAGAAGAAGCAGACACAGTAATATTTTCAACTTTATTTATTTGACTATTTTTAAATACATAAGAATTTTTATTATAGCCAGAAGCTTTTGAAACTAGTTCATCTGCGTTCTTCCAGTTATATGTGATATTTCCACCACCTGATTTTATTGTGTTTGTGTTCGGTATTGCAACAGCTCTGATTGTACTTTCTGGTGCTATTAAAGATTTTCCTTTGTAAAATGGTGGTGTATATCCATCTGCTGATTCCCATAGTATATCTATATCAGAAGGATTTATTGTAATTGTTTTGTTTATTACATTAATAGAATCTGATGGCTGGATAACTACATTTATATTGTTGTTTGTGTTTGGTCCAGAAGTTGTAAAAGAATAACTAGTTTTTCCGTAACCAGAAAGTAATACTTTTGAGCCATTTTTCCATTGTATTATAGCTTTATCTAGGTCTGTTGAATAACTAGTTAGATTAATAGTTACATCTTGATATGGTTCTGGATTTCTTGGACTTACCTCTACTGTTATATCTTCACTTGTTGTGGAAGCTGTTGTTTCAGCAATAGAAATAGCTGGTATATAAAATATACTTAATATTAAGATTGTATAAAATATAGATTTTATTTTTGAGGAAATCACTCTTATATTATACGACAGCTTTGCTTTCTAAACAACTAATATTTAGGAATTATTGGTTTGCATTTGCTGTTACTAAATCATCCTTGGCTTTTTTAATAGCTAAGATTTGTGAAGGGTCAGATGTTATTATTTGGTCTTCTGTGTAAGAAGCAATAGTTTTAACAGCTACGTGTTTAAGTCCTGCGAAAAAGATACCTTCTCCAACGTTGGCTTCTAGTAATAGATACTTTTCTTCATCTGTTAGATTAAAGGTTTTTTGAAGAACATCTATAGTAGATGGTGATTGTTTTAGAAGTAATTGGATAGATGAGTTTGTAACAATAGGTATTCCATATGGGCTTTTCATAAAGTCCCCTACGTCCTGTGTAATTGTAGCGAGTCCAAGATAGTATTTTCTTCCACGTTTTGCGATTGAATACAAGAAAGAGGCTGTATCTTCAGATTTCATCATCCACCAGGCCTCATCAACAACAAGAAGACGCTTTTTAATATTCTTTCTAACTGCATTCCAAATATAATGAGTAACAATATACATTGCTACTGGTTTTAATTCATCTTCCATATCACGAACAGAGAAAACTACAAACTTTCTGTTTATATCTACGTTTGATGGTTGATTTAGGAATGATGCCCAAGATCCATGTGTAAATTTTGCTAAGCGTTGTATTAATGATTCACTACCATCCATACCAGCTAGAACTATTTCAAAGTCTGACAATAATGGTGGTTCAATATTTGCAAAATTAGATACTGCTGTAATATCTTTTAATGCGTAAGTTTCAGTTATTGCTCTATCTATTATAGAATCTTCTTCTGGAGTAAGACCTCCTAACATTATTCTAAATAGACCAACTAGATTTATTGTGTTTGCTCGAAGTACATCTGCACCTGTTTCTTCTGATGTAGGAATTGGTAAATCAAAAGGATTGATGTGGTGATCAGAAGAAAGTGAAATATTAAAATATCTTCCACCGATTGCTTCAGCTAGATATTCGTATTCTTTTTCAGGGTCGATAACAATAACTTCTGTGTCAAACATTAGTGTACGAATAATTTCAAGCTTTGTTGCATAAGATTTACCAGCACCAGAAGTAGCAAAGGTAATTGAGTTATAGTTAGGAAGTGAAAATCTATCAAAAATAATAAGACTAGAATTGTGTCTATTAACCCCATATAAAATACCCTTATCTGATGTTAAGTCAAAAGATACGAATGGGAATAAACTAGATAGAGGCTCAGTGTTTAATTTTTGGTGGATACCTAAAACATCTGTACCTAATGGAATAACACTTTTAAACCCTTCGTCTTGTTGGAATAATGCAGGTTTAAGATAAATTAATTTTGATTCAAGAATAGATTTGATTTCACTTTCTATTTTAAATAAATCACCATCATTGTCTGCATATACTGTAATATAAAGACCAACATCAAACATCTTTTCTTGGGCTTGCATAAGATTATCTCTCAACCCTTCTAAGTCTCTATATGCAGTATCTAGCATTGGATCACGAACAAGACCTTTTGATTCACGAACAGATATTTGACTTTGAACTTCGGCAACTTTCTTTTGGAAAGAGCGCAATATTTCTGCTGTTTCAATTGGATGAATAAAAATAGAAACATCAAAAACTTTGTCTAGGTTTATAATAGGAGAAAACCAATTATCGCTCAAATATCTAGGGTAAGAAATAACAAAGAATGTACGAGCTATTTTATCTCCAAGATTTATTGCTTTTGGTGTTATTTGAAGAGCTGATGGAGCGATAATATCCTGTAGTTCTAGTGTTGCTGCTTTGTATATTTCACTCGGAAGAATAGACACAACATTACTGTTGTTATTTATTTTAGTTTCCTTTTTACCAAATATAGATGAAAATATTCCCATAATAATTATTGTAACTTAATCCCCTGACTAATATCACCAGGATTGAATGTCTTATAGAAAAGCTCAACAATTTCCTCTGTCTGTAGTTGTGAACTACGAATACCGATTCCATTGAGTCCTCCTATAATAACTCCAACTCTCTGATCGAGCTGACTACGTTTTTCTTCAAAAGAGGCTAAATCCATAGCTTTTTTAGTATCCTCTATTTGTTTTTTTTGTTCACCTCCCCCTATAAAACTGTCTAACATACCTGAACTTGATTTTATAGCTGTTGAACTATAAGGAACAACAACGAAAAATGTTTTAGTCATTATGTTTACTTCGTCTGTAAAAGAACGGATAAACTCTATGTATTCTTTCGTCTGTATTTTAAGAAGTGGTTCTGTTTGTTCCTTTAAACGACCTTCAAGCATAAGAAGATATGGACGAATATCAAGTCTACGAGATTGCATTACGATTTGTGTTGTAAAATCAAGTCCATTTAGAAATGATTGGAACTGATTAATTATGGCTACTTGCTCATCAGATGATTTTAGAGATAAGTTTATAGATGATGCAATAAGAACAGCCCGAAGACCACCATCTTTTAAGATAATTACACCATTACGAACTTCTTTTATTGGTACGAATTCTTGAGCAGAGCGAGCATTAATTGCCATATTTTTATTATATCATATAGTAATTATAAATAAGAACTATAAATATGTTGTTTATTTTTCTTTAATATTTTTTTCTTGTACATCCAAACTCCAAGATAAATCTGCAAGTTTAGATGATGTAATTGTCGGAACAACAGAGGTTGTTTGTATTGGGGAGTTGTCTTCTTCTTTTTTATCACCAGGTTTTACTAGTCTTTGTCTCCAAACGTAAAGTTTATTTGAAATAGCATAATTTAATCCAGCTTCTAGATAATATATAAATGGTTTTTCATTTATTCTATAAAAAACTAAAAGAAGAACAAGCACAACAACTGGTATCATTAAGAAAATACTAATCCAAAGAGGAAGTAATTTATATAAAACAAAGACAGTTCCAGCTCCACCTATCAAATAGGCAAATTGAGAAAATGTAAAAGGTCCAAAAAGCTTGTCTTCAACATCTATGAATTGAGGTACTTTGAATTGCATAATAATATTATATCACAATATATTTATATTTCTTCGTGGTATGGGTCGTGAGGTTTTGATACTACGGGTATAGTAGTAGGTGTTGGTGGTAGTGGTATTATATCCTCTTTGTTATTTATTTTAGGAATAGAATGATTACTTATAGAATTTTCTCCATTTATTGGACTATTTAATTTATCCTTTAACATATTAATAACAGATGGAATTATTAATTTTTCTTCTGTAGGAACTACTTTGATTTCAGTTGGAGTATTTGTTTTTACTATATCTTTTTCATCACCAAGTATCTCTATTCCAGAATCTTTATAAATATCATCAACTTTTATTTCTTTAATAGTTGAAGCAACTCCACTTGTTTCAAGTGATGCAATAGGTTTAGGTATGATGTCTACATAAGGAGGTGTAGGAACTAAATCATCTTCATTTAATTTTTGATTATCATCCCAGCTTGCCTTCAATGCTTCTTTTATTGTTTTTAGTATTTGTTCATTAACATCTAATACTAGGTTGTGATTATCTACATCTGATAGTCCAAGTTTTGATTTAAGATTTTCTTCATATTTATCAGGATGAATTATTCCAAGCATTACTTTGGTTGTAACTTCTTCTAATATACCCATCTTTTCAATAGATATTTTATATTTTTTAGCAATTAAATAAAGTGTTTCTTGATAATTTGATTTATTGATAGCTTCTTGGACTTCTATTGGTAAACGATTAAAACGTTCATCTACGCTTTTATCTCCACCATATTTTTCTTCAGTTAGTTCAAAAGCATTTGCTTCAAATGTTTCTGTTAATTGGTCTTTTATTTTAAATAAGATATCGTTATCTATTTCTGTTGTTATCTTAATAAACAACTCTTTGTCTAACTTTAATTCGTTTTCAAGTATTTTTTTATATTCAGCAATATCTACAATTCCAAGAAGAACCAATGTAGTTTCCGCTCCAAGTATTTCTATTTGGTCGGTATTTAGATTATTAGTAGAAATAATTTCTCTTAATTTATCCATCCAAAGCATAGAAGAAAAAGAATCCTGAGCCTCTTTAGGAAGCTTTTGAAAATATTCTACTATTTTTTGTTGTAATTGATTTTGATCCATTTTAAAATTATTTAACTACTAATCATTAATCATAAATTAATGATGTCCTCCTCCTCCACCTGCTTTCGGTGCACTACCTGCACCTCCTGGAGCTTTTGGTAAATCGATTTTCATAACAGCTAGAGAATCTTTTAGTGTCTGACTAATATCTTTTAAAATATCTTTTTGGCCAGTTGAATGATTTATTCCAGAGTTCTTTAGTCCTGTTCTTACACCAAGAGCAACACCTGATATAAGAGCTGTTGGTATTTTTGTAAAAATACCTTCGTGTTTATGTGATGATATTTGAGAAAGATTTCTAACATCCCAACTTCCTGTATTTGCTTTTGTAAATGCACGAGTGAGCCCAGCAACACTCTCTGTTGCATTACCAATCTCCTCTTTGAATTTATCTTCAGCTCTTTTAATTGCATCATTTTTAACTGCTTCTTTGTCGCTTACAGATAATGATGGAAGTTTACCAGCTTGACTGTTTTCTTTGTCAATTCTTTCATTTGCTAATTTTTGGACAGCTGAAATATCTGTTGCTGTTAGTATGTATCCAACAGGTTTACTTGCTCTCATTTTATTTGTTTCATCATCTAATATTGTAGTTTTTTCTGCCGTAGTAAGAGGTTGTTTAACTTGAAGATGTTCATTTCCTACTTTACTTCTGTATGAATCTTCTGCAATATTCATATGCTTAGACACATCTTCTTTTCCAACTCTATCGAGAACAACCTTTTGTTGTGCGTCTGTAAGTCCTGACCATTTCTTGCCTTTGAATTCTGGTGCTACTTTTTCTATTGTTTGTTCTGTTATGTTTCTTGCTTTATCAATCTTTGATACTTCTTGTTGTTTTGCATTCAATAATCCACCCAATTGAGTTAATGGATTGAATTTATTATATTTAATATCTATTGGATTTCCATTACTATCTGTTTTTATATTTCCATATTTATCTTTCTTTTGTCCTATAATATCTCCATGATTAGGTGCAAAATCACTCCATTTAGGGGCCATTCCTCTTGTGTTGGGATCTTTTGCTTTCCAAGTTTCTAGTTCTTGATTATATTTCATTTTTTGACTAGCTAAATGAACAGAACTTTCCTGTTTAGAAGCAGCTGCTAATCCTGTTCCAATTGTATTTCTCAATAATGCTGCACTACCCAAAGCTGCACCACCGAGAGCTAATCCTCCAACAGTAGAAATTGCACCAGTGATTGATTGACCTAGTTTTCCAGACATATCTTTTGCTATATCTTTTGCTTTGATCAAAAAAATCATAATAAAAGCAAATGGAATAATAATAGATACAACAAATTTTAACCCAGTCAGACTTGTATCTGCATTTGTTTGTGTAATACTAAGTCCTGCATCTAAGAATTTGATGATCAAATATAAAAAGAATATAAATACAGGTGCCAAGAAGGCCATTTTTAGGGTTTCTGGCCACCATTTTTTCCAGCCAACCATATCGATATCTTGTAATGATGGTACTGTGTATGATAAAAATACAAATGGAACAACAATCATTGCAAGCCATAACCCAATTACTCTCGCTACAAAGATTAATCCAACAGACATAAATACAACAAGACCAACAAGGTTTACTATTGTTGCAAGTATTGTAACTAGTATAAATGTTGAGGCAGATACTATGTTGGGGTCTGTTTGAACTGCTCCATTTGCTTTTGCTTTTGTGTCATCAATTACACTAACTTTTGATGAATTAATAATAAGACTTTGAGGATTTACTTTATTTACTAGTGCGGCTGATAATGGTAAAACTCCATCTGCTCCAACTAATCCGACTGATTCAACTGTACCACCACCCGCTTGGGTTATTTTTATTGAATCTGAATTATAAAATACACGAGCCATAATATTGGAAGCGTCTATAATGATTTGTGTTGTGAATAAACTAAAGTTTATAAAAATTCCTATAACAACAACACTAATAATCATTTCTTTTGTTTTAACTCCGTGTAAGTCTAAGATAGTAGAAAAAGCTATATAAAGTAATATAAATATAAAAAACATATTACAAAAATCTCGAACAATTCCCCATCCTTGTACTACGAAAGCAGATCTGTATGTTGCATCATTTACTGAGTAAGCAAAAGTATTATCAAAAAATGTTCCTGTAAGGGCAAATAAATATGATGTTGGTTGGAATAATACATAATATATTAGGTTGGCACCACAACCTATAATTCCTTCTCCTGATGTTATTGAACATTCTGGTATTGCACCCTGTGGTTTTGTATTATCTTTTCCGTTATTTGACACCGTTGAACTATCTGAAAATGTTTGTGTTGATGTATTTGAATATTGGATATTACTAAATGATAAACTTTCTCCACCTTGTGTAACATTTATAATACCACCCTTTTTAACAAGGGTAATATTCATTGTATATGCTGTGTTTGCTATTAAACCACTTACACCTACTTTGTTTTTAATTAAATATCCATCATATTTATCTGTAGTAAAACTTGTAGTCAATCCTTGGTCTTCTGTTATTATAAATGAGTCAAGAATTGCTTTACTTCCAGCTAATCTAGTATTAAATAATGGTGTATCTGTTTTAGTTTTGTCTGTGTTTGTTGGATTAAAATTAGTTCCATCTGGATTTATCATTTTTACAGTAAGGGTGTAATCGTCATCCAGAGCTCTATCTACTCCTACTGTGTATATACTAAAGAAAAGTTTTCCCCCTGTTATTACCCATCTTGATTTAAAACAGTATTCTTTTTCTGGTCCTGTTGTTAAGCATGATGATTTAGCATCAGTTCTTAGTTGTTGGTCATTAGAATTAAGACTAGTCTGACTTATTTCTGTTGCTCCATCTAGTGTTGTTAATGCGCTAGCAGTGTTATTTTTTACAGAAATATTTTTATTATTTATTTCAATTCCAATAGGCGCGAATAAATTCACGAGAATTAAAACTATTAAAATGTACGGTAATATTTTTTTCACGATTTTTACCAAATACTAAATGCATCCTCTATCCCCTTGTTGAAATAATAACTATTTGTTGAACTTGGGTTTTGGTAGTATGGGTTATTTGTTACACGCTTGGTTCCAGTATAATCAGGATCAGACTTTTCTTCATAACAAAGGTTTGTTAAATTTTTTGCTTGATCTACCATTGCTTGCTTGTTTCCTATATCTGTATTTACAGTAGCGAGGCTTTGTTCTGTTTGTAGAGTGTCAGCTATTGTGTAGTATCTATCTAGTAATTTATTAATTTGTGTTGTTTCTGCATCTGTAAAAACTAATTTTGCTTGACCTGCACATACACTAGCATCGGTTTCTGTTCCAGAATCAAGATTACTTAAAGTTGTTGTATCTGTAGAACTATTGTTTGTTGTATCTGATGTTGAATTTATACTTGTGCTTGGGTAATTTTGATTATCTGTATAACTTGGTATTGGTATTGAATTTAATCCTGCATTAAGATCTAGGTTATTACCATTTGTGAAACTTCCAGAATCACTATTACTTCCCGATTGATTAAAATTATTACCACTTAATGTATCTGTGTTGTTTGTGTTTCCACTAGTATCACTATTTGTAGTGCTTGAACCAGTTGTATTTGTACCAGTAGTATTATCTGATGTTGAACTTGAACTATTGTCGATAGTATCTAGGGCTGTATTTTTAGATGTTCCTAAAAGTGGAGAAAATATTTTATTTATAGTTGTAGCTCCTTTTGTTCCAAATATTTTTGCACTATTTTGGTACAGTAAGTATCCACCTATCAATAACAACAAAACAATTATGAATGTTATTATGAGTGCTTTACTTTTTTTAGGATTATTTTCCATATAATAATTATATTACAATTTCTTCTTTATTAATACCCTTTTAAATACTTACTAGTTCTTTCTTCTTGTCTCTTTATTAAAAATTAAAGAGTATCATTTGTTTCTATCTGTTCGTATGCAATACAAGCTGCTGGAACTTTTTCAACACCATTCTTTATATTATCAGCATCACGACGAGCTTGAGCAGCCTTTATGATCTTATTCAAACCAGTTCTTATACTATCTAGTTCCTTGATGTTTATATTTGTCTGACTTATATATGTTTTGTATTGTTGTTCTGCGTCTTGTATTCCTGTGTCTGTTTCAATCATACTTTTAGTCATATCTAATCCTGCTCGTGACATAGCTAAATATTTACCACCAGAAGTAGGATCTTGCATAGGACTCTTTTGTCCAAATTCTGCATCTACTGTTGTTTTAAAATCATCTATTGCTGATATTTGATCTCTAGCATCTTGAATACTTCCTGATCCACCAAAGATTGATTTTAATATAGTTTTAGTTTCACTTGCTTTAGTTTGAGTATCAACTAATGCTTGTTGGTATGTGGGATTATTTTCCCAACTTGGATTTGGACCAGGAATACAATAATCAAGTTCTCCGAGTGCTGGCATTATTTTTTCTAATGTAGTAATTGCAGTATTTATTGAAACAATAAATTCTTTTTGAACTTGAATGATACCTTTTTTATCTATAATAGTATTTCCACTTGCATCTGTGTGTGAAGTATTTCCAAGATCTTTAATATCAAGTTCTCCAAACGCACTACTGTCTCCTATTCCTGCAAACATATTTGGAACAGTGCCTAGACTTCCTGCTGATAAGTCTACATTCAATCCTTGTTTATGGAAGTTAGAAGTAAGAGAATTTAATAATCCATTTAATGCATCATCTAGGGTTCTAACTAATTCTAGTTGGTTTTGTGGTGAATTTATTGTACTTGAAATTTGGTCTTTTATAATACTACCAGGAGTAATAATTTTGTATTTAGTACAATCGTCACCAGTTGATGTTGATGTTGCTTTTACTGCATTTACATATTTTTGAACTTTTGAATATGCAGCATCATAATCTGATTGTGCATTATCTACATCAGTTTTATCACTTTCAATACGTGGTAGCCAACTATTTATAGTTTCCTTGCTTGCTCCAGCACTAACTGCTGTATCATAACTTTTTTGATCTTGAGCTAATAGTTTTTTTGATGTATTTAAAGTATTAGTTGCTGTTTTAAGTTCAGATTGCGCCTGGGCATAGCCTACTGTATTTGATGATACTTCATCATTTTTCTTAATAGATTCTTCTGCTGCAGTTCTTGACCATCCATACTGAACACAGTCTTCTGTTGCTGTAGATCTCTGAGAGAACATACCGTTATTTTGAGCAACTTCATTTTTAAGAGCTTCTGTTTCAGTTTTTTGTTTACTGGAGATTATTTGTTGTGCTTCCATTGTGAAGCCAAGTGGATTGTTTTGGTTGTATTGAGTTAATGCTAGCCAACCGTCCCAACCACCAGTAGAAAAATCTTTTGCAAAGTCTGCTGTTGTTGTTTTACTTGTGACGAGATAATCAGAAAGATTTGATTCAAGATTTAACATACCGTTATTCACTACTTGTCTTGCTAGTGATGAGCCTTGTGCATATCCGCGTCCATAAGGATAATAGTTTACATTTACAGGGTCAGTAAAAATTGATATTTCTGAATTAAAAATATCATCTTGCATTTTAGTTAATTTTGTTTCTAGGTTAGTAACATAAAGTGGTGATCCTCCTTGGAATCCACCCTGAACCCAGTTGAAAGTATCTTGGGTCATTTTAGTTAATGCAGCTTTGGCAAAAGATATAGCAATACTTGCCATACAGTCTTCTGTTACTCTTTTAACTTTTGCTCCAAAATCTTCTACTTGAACTTTTGTACTTAGTAGTTGATTTACAAGACTTGCAAGTCCTGTAACTGCAGCAGTTGATGCTGCATGTACTACACATTTAGTTATTCCACTTGTTATAGCTGAACTACTAGAATCCCAGCTTGGTGTTCCACTGTTTTGTCCCCAAGTAGTAGCATAAATAGGTGCTGTTGGGGCGATCAGTAATAAAGTTATTATTGAGATAGATATTATTTTTTGAAATTGTTTTTTCATAAATTTAAACCAGTCTTATTATTATAACAGAAATATTAAATATTATTATTTATAATACTTGAAAGAGTTGCATTATTAGTTGTTAACATCTCATTGTAATTTTTATAATTTATAAGAGATTTCATAGCTAGTAGTGGGTCTTCTGATATTTTTGCTAAACCTTCTATTGATTGAGCAACTTTTTCGTAATTATTTGCCATATTAAGTACGATACTTGCAATACTACTTGGTACTGGAATTTTAATAAACTCTTTACTAAAAGATCTATATGAATTAGCAACGCCTACTGCCATCTTAAGTGCTGTTGCATCTTTATTTTCTACTCCTGTTGATATATAACCAAGTTCTTTTCCTAAATCTGGATATTTTTCGATTAATGGTTTAACTTTTTTTGCAAACAAAACCATATCTTCTTTTTTATTACTATTTTTAATAGTTTGGTTGCTTATAGTATATGCATCCTTAAGGGGTGTTGGATTTACTTTGTCTCCTACTGTTTTAGCAGCTTCAGCCATTGTATCTTCATTTAAATTACCAGATTCTTGGAGAGACATTATAAGAGCAAAAAATTGTCTTGAAATAATTTCATTATCAGTAAGGTTTTCGGATTGATTTGAGCTGGTACCGTTTGTTTTTGCTAATTCTTTCTTTTTTGCAAGAATAGCTTCTTTATTTTCTGGTCCATTTTTTGTTGGGTCAAATCCCCATAATGATTCTTCCCAATCAGCAATACCATTAGCATTACTATCTTTTTCAACTAAATCTTTTACTAATAGTTTTGTTTCTGTTCGATTATTTATATTACTTCTGTTTTTAAAATAAGAAATAACCCTATAAACACCAAACCCAAGAGCAATAATTATAATTATTGCTAAAACTTTTATTACAAAATTTTTACTTGGTAGATAATCTTTTTTCATTTAAAATTTATTTTACTGAAGTACCATAATTAATTGTTGTTAAAAATACTGGTATTGGTACTGATCCTATAAAACAAGTACTTAAACTAGGTATAGGTTTTTCTGTTCCTAGTATTTGTCCACCGATATTGGGTGTCTTTAGAGGATTGGTGGCATATGTCGGTATCATATTATATAAATTCATCAATGTACTCACTGTTTTTATTGTTGCGTCAGAATTTTTATCTGTTGCAGATGTAGCTGCTCCTATTAAGGCTCCTATATTTGTGTTTAAAACCAAAAGTTTACCTAATCCTAAACACGTAACTCCTGGTATTGGAGCTAAGAGAACTCTACCACCAAATGATTTATAGACTGTTGCCTCAGCTGTTTGCTTGCTTGTTCCAAAAATTAACAAAATACTAATTACTAGAATTAATACTGGGTAAAATTTTTTCATACACTATATTATATAATGAATAATAAAAATTTACTAGTAAATTATACTTATTATATTACTTATTTATGATTTTTTAAAAAATTATTTATTTTAATCCAAGTTGGAAATGGTAAATCTTCTGCACGAGTTTTTGCATCTATTTTTAATTCTTTATACATATTATCTATAACAGAAAGAGGAGCTATTTCTTCGAGATTTTTTCTTAAAACCTTTCTTTTGTGAGCAAATCCTGATTTTACTGCATCAAAGAATGAACTTTCCTCATTTTTGTCTGAAAAATACTTATTCGATATGTTATTTATTAGAATAATTGCTGAATCTACCTTAGGACTTGGTGAGAAAAATCTCTTCCCTACTTTCATTATGTATTTAGGGTCTCCATAAGCTTTTACACTTAAAGATAGAATACTCTCTTTTTTATCGGATGCTACTATGCGTCTCGCCACTTCGTGTTGAACTAATAGAACCATTTTTTCTGGTTGAAATTCACAAGATAGAAATTTCTTTAGAATTGCCCCAGTTATGTTGTATGGAATATTGGCGATTATTTTATATTTATTATTTTTGGGTTCAAAGTCTAAACAGTCTCCATTTATAATTTCTAGTTTTCCATTTTTTATTTCCTCAGTAAATCTTTCTGTAAGTATATCTATTAGGTCTCTGTCTTTTTCAATAGCAATAACTTTATTTGATTTCTCTAATAGTTTTTGAGTTAAGGCTCCCTTTCCTGGACCTATCTCTATAATAGTATCTTCTTTTTTTATTTCTCCCTGCTCTGTCATCATATTTAATGCAGGAATAGATTTAAGAAAATTTTGCCCTAATGATTTTTTAGCTTTATGAACCATAAACATATATTAGCATTTTTATCAAAATATTTAAAAATAAATTTTTAAAAAAACCAAATAGTCTTATCAGAGGGACTTCGCAAGCGCGACGGCGCGAGACTGAGGAAAATTTCAGCAGAAATTTATCCGTACCCTACGAGAAGATCTATTTGGTTTTTTATTTATAAATAATAAATTTAAATAACTCTCTTCAAAATACACGAATAAAACTCTGTTGAGTTTTTTCTCTGCTCGGCTCGACAGCCTGCGCAAGTTATTTTTCAGAGACTATTTAAATTTATTATTTTGCTAATTATTTTTTACAGATAAACAATTTTTTCTCCATGACTACCATAACCACCTTGTTCAAAAGAAGTTAAGTGCGCTGGGATATCATAAACAAATTCACTAGGAGTATTTACTTGTTTCATTCCAAAGATTGTTCGTAGTGATGCATATGATAAATATAATTTCTTACAAGCTCTAGTTACGGCAACATAAAAAAGTCTTCGCTCTTCCTCTTTTTCTTCTTTTGTTTTTGATCCATCTTTTGTATGAGGAAAAAGGTCTTGTTCAAGACCAGTAATAAATACATATTTGAATTCAAGACCTTTTGATGCGTGTACCGTCATAAGTCTGACACCTTTACTCTTATGCATCATTGTATCTTGGTCACTAGATAGTGAAGCATCTTCAAGTAATTTTTCTAATCCAACTTCTTGTGGAAGTAAATCATATTTTGTTGCCAATGTTACTAATTCCTTCATATTTTCCAAGCGTTCTTGTTCGTCGCTTGTTCCTTTGGATAGTTCTTTTTCTAGTCCACTTTTTTCTATTACATACTTGATTGAGTCTGATGGTAAATGAATTTCTGAATACTGTCTTATGTCTTCAAGTAGTAAATAAAATCTATTTATTTTTTCTTGCATTGATATTGGTAAATCTGTAAATTGATTTGAAAAAAGTTTTAATAATGTTACTTTTCCTATTCCACGAGCTGGAACATTTATAATTCTTTTGATATCAGAAAGACTTTCTTTGTTATACGCAGCTTTTATATATGAGAGTATATCTTTAACTTCTTTTCTTTCAAAAAATTTTACTCCTAAAACTTGATAAGGAATTTGTCTGCTTAAAAATGATTCTTCTAAAACTCGTGACTGAAAGTTTGCGCGATATAAAACAGCAATATCTTCGGGGTCATTTTCTTTTAGAAGTTCGTCTATTGTAGTTGCTACAAATTCTGCTTCACTTACTTCATCGTATGCTTCGTAAATACTTATAGACTCACCTTCTTCTTTTTCTGTGAATAATGTTTTTGGAATACGATATTCATTTTTCTCGATTATATTATTTGCTGCTTCTATAATAGTTTTAGTTGAACGATAATTTTGCTCAAGCATTATTATTTTTGCATTAGGATAATCTTTTTCAAAGTGAAGCATATTTTTTATATTAGCTCCTCTCCAAGAATAAATATTTTGATCTGTATCTCCTACTACACAAATATTTTCATCTTTTCCAACAAGTAATTTTGTTAACTCATATTGAACTTCATTTGTATCCTGATATTCATCGATATGAATATATTCCCATCTCTCCCTATACATTTGTTTTATTTCTGGATATTTTTTTAAAATTAAAACAGTTTCAAGAAGAAGATCATCAAAGTCTAGTGCCATTTCTTTTTTTAGTGCTTTTTCATAATCTCCCCAGATTACACCAACTATGCTTTGTAGCGCACCAATAGCATTTTCTTTATAAGAAGCAGATGTAATAAAATCACCTTTTGAACGAGAAATAATACTTTTTATTTTTCTAGGTTCGTATTGCTTAGGATCTATACCACGAGTTTTCATTGCGTCCTTTATTATTACCAGTGCGTCGTGTTCATCTGCGATAGAAAAGTGTTTGTTTAACCCTATTAGATGTGCATTTTCTTTTATGATATGAACACCAAGGGAGTGAAAAGTTGAAATAAATGGATAACTTTCTGGTCCAGAACCTCCGTGAATTCTATCTTTTAATAGGGATTCAACTCTGTCCCTCATTTCTTTTGCCGCCTTGTTTGTAAAAGTAACAGCAAGGATTGATTTAGGAGAGATACCTTGGTGTATAAGATGGATTATTCTATGTGTAATTGTTTTTGTTTTTCCAGCCCCAGCCCCAGCAACTATAAGAAGAGGGCCTTTGGTGTATAAAACAGCTTCTTTTTGTTTATCATTTAAAATATCAAGGTATTGCATAGGGTTTATTGTAGCATTTTTGTAATGAACTATAGAAGAAATTTTCTAATTTTCTTAGAAATTAAGAGATATTTTATAAAAACCCTGATTTATTGATAAATTTATCATTTGTGTCGTGGTGTAAACCTGTGTATTACTTTGTTGACTAACTACCCCATATGGGCTACCCTTATATATAGGACTCTCAAAAGAGAGTACCACTTGATCCAGAAGTGCAAGATATGCTTTATTTATAAGCATTTACCGATAGATTGTAACAATTATGCTTTATTACTTATAATTACAAACTTCGCTTAGGCGGTCGTACTGTAATTCCTGAAAGGATGGTAATGTGGTGTAATTACTTAATTTAGGCTTATTCAACCCAATACAAAAGATTCTATTGACAGTTTTGTTAACATAGAACCTCAAAAGATGAAAATACCCTTATTTTACAAACCTTATACCATTAAGGTTTGTTTATCTTTGTATCTAATTATATCTATAATAGGTATGCCTAAACAAGCAAATGCCGGATTTTTTTCTGATTTAGTAGATAGTGTTGTTGGAAATAATATTCAAGCATCAGCGATAGATGCCGTTAATGCAAGTAGTGATATTGTTCATAATTCTCAAACAGTTCCTCTTCTTGAGTCCTCTATAAATCCAGATATGAGTAATATTAAAGACGCTACAGCTCTTGCTATTGTTGGAGATGATAGTCTGTCTCCTGATAATCTTAAAGATACAGACTCTGTTGTAAACTCATACATTACTTCTTCCTCAGACAAGATTAATACATATACAGTTAAAAAGGGTGAAACTATAGGAGATATTGCTACTAAGTTTGGTATTTCAAAAAGTACAATCCTTTATGCGAATACAAGTATAAAGAATAATACATTAAAAGTAGGTCAAACATTGGTAATTCTTCCTATTGATGGAGTTCCTTATACAGTTAAAAAAGGTGATACTTTAGCATCTATTGCAAAAACTTACAAAGCTGATTCTAGTGATATTTCTGAGTATAATGATATTTCAGATAAAAATCTAAAGATTGGAGATAAAATTATTGTTCCAGGAGGTACTGTTACTAAAAAAGTAGAACCTACTCCTGTAAAAGTAGTAGAAAAAGAACCAACACCTATTAAAGTAGAATCAAAACCTGAAAATAATACAGAAGAAGAAAAACCTCAATCAGCTTCATCTTCTGATATTGCATCTGGAAGTGGTATTACTGGTGGTTATATTTGGCCATTCTCAAGTGGAACGGGTAGAGTTTCACAAAGATTACACGATGATAATGCTTATGACTTTGCTGCTCCAAAAGGTACACCTATATATGCTATACAAGATGGTACTGTTCTTATTGCTGATGATAGTGGTTATAATGGTGGTTATGGAGAATATGTTGTTATAGACTTCAACGATGGAGCTCAGGCTATATTTGGTCATATGAGTAAGGTTGCAACTTCGGCTGGTGATGTTGTAAAGAAGGGTGACATTATTGGATACGTTGGATCAACAGGTAGATCAACTGGACCTCATGTTCATATTGGATATCGTGGAGGAAAACCAAACCCATATCGTAATCTAGCAAAAGGCACAACTCTTTAATTATTTATGAAGAATAAGATAATAGTTTTAAGTATTTTAATATTTTTAGCTGGTGTATCATCATTTTTAATTTTAATTAATGATGGGTATTTTGATAAAAATGAAAATAAAATTTTATCTGTTGAACAACCTATGTTACCAACAACAGTTCTAGCAAAAGTAACAACAGAAGTTAAAACTCCTGTTGTTACTAAAAAAGCTCCGGTAAAAAAAGTAGTAAAGAAAAAAAAGATAGTAAAGAAAAAGAAGGCAGTAAAGAAAAAGAAAAGTGTGAATCTTGCCCCACCTCCTATTACCGAAGATACAGCTCCACACTCTGCTAAAAATAAATACAATTAAAAAACTCACTATATAATAGTGAGTTTTTTAATTGTATTTTAATTTTCTCTTGGACGATATTGAAGTGCTTCTAGTATATGAGATGAAGAAATATTTTCACTTTCATCGAGATCTGCAATAGTACGAGCAAGTTTTATTGTTCGATGATATGCACGAGCAGATAATTGTAGTCGTTCTGCACTTTGATTTAATAATTGTTTTATTTCATTTGTAAGTGGTGCAAAAATTGTGAGATCTTTTACATTCATTTCACTATTTGTGTTTATTTTCCTTGGAGAATTTTTAAATCTTTTTATTTGAATATCACGAGCATTTTTAACTCTTCCTTTTATTGTATTAGTTTTTTCTCCTTCTTGTAATCCGTCAGAAAGTTTTTCATAATCTACACTTCCAACTGTTACCCAAATATCAATTCTATCCATAATAGGACCAGATAATTTTCTTTTATAACGGTCTAAATCCATAGGCTTACAAATACATTCTTTTTGTTTACTTCCTTTGTTTCCACAAGGACAAGGATTCATTGCCGCAATTAAAATAAAATTTGAAGGAAATATTGCAGAACCACGCGCTCTAGAAATAGAAACAATATTATCTTCTAGTGGTTGACGAAGTGATTCTATTACTCGTTTTTCAAATTCTGGAAATTCATCTAAAAATAAAACTCCTTTATGTGCGAGTGTAACTTCTCCTGGTTTTGGGTTTGCTCCACCTCCAATCATTGAAACATAACTTGCTGTATGATGGGGAGCACGAAACGGAGATTCTGTTATTAGATTATCTTCTAACTTTCCTACGATTGAATGTATTCCTGTTATTTCTAGAATATCATCCTTCTCTAGTTTAGGAAGTATTTGTGAAAATACTCTAGCAAGCATTGTTTTACCAGTTCCAGGAGGTCCAGACATTGCAATATTGTGTCCACCCGCAGCAGCTATTTCAAGCCCTCTCTTAGCTCCCTCTTGTCCACGAATGTCAGAAAAATCTATATTATTAAGTATTTCTTTGTAAATTATTTCTGTCTTTGTTTGAAGTTTTATTTTTGGTTTTTCTGGTTCAAGTAGATTACCTTTTTTATCTTTTTTGGGAATATTTATATGGTCAATAACTTCTTTTAAGTTAGATGCTCCATAAATATCTATATCTTCTACAAGAGCTGCTTCCTCACTATTTTGAATTGGTAAAAATATTTCTTTATATCCAAGTCTCTTTGCTTCTTGAACAAGTGGCAGTGCTCCTTTTATTGGTTGTAGATCACCATTTAAGGAAAGTTCCCCAAGGAATATTTTACCATCTGGATTAAAATTTATTTCTTCTGCTGAGAGTAAATAAGCAAGTGCTATAGCAAGATCAAAATAAGGACCCTCTTTTTTAAGGTCAGCTGGAGATAATGAAATAACTATTTTTTGATTTTGATTTTTAGGAGAAGAAAATCCAGAATTTTTTAATGCAGAACTCATTCGATCTTTTGATTCATCTACTGCTTTATCGGGAAGTCCAACTAGAGTAAATGCATATAAAGTATTTTTTGTAATGTCTGCTTCTATTGTTACAATTTTACCTTTTAATAAATTTGTTTGAGCAGAATAAATTCTTGAAAATGACATTTACTAATTATATATAAAATAAAAAATATAAGAAGTGGATAAATATTTTTATAACTTATTTATTTTAAAAAACACTAGATAATTATTATCTAGTGTTTTTTAAAAAATTATTATTAAATTTTTTCCATATCATACTTACAAGTACGAGCTGCGGGATTTACTTTTAAGCGATCTTCTTCTATTTTCTTTCCACAAATTTCACAGATTCCGTAGTTACCACTTTCAATTTTTAATAAAGTTTTATTAATATCAGAAAGTCTATTTTCTAGAGAATCTAATATACTTGATCTTTCTTCATAGTTCTCAGATTTTTCTGACATATCTGCTTCATCTTGAACATCTTGTGTACTAGTTTCTGTTTCAGGAGTAGCATCCCAATCACCAGTTTTATCAACTCTTCCAATAGAATTAAGTTCATTTTCTAGTAATTTCTTTTCTTCGTTTAACTTTGTTTTAATATTATTTATTTCCATAACTTTAATATTAGCATTATTCTATTAATTGGCAATCTTATAACGGTTTAGTTTTTTTGAGTAATAACATTGTTCCTATTTTTTTAATGGTATCTTGGCTATCTGTAATAACTAGATTAGTCTTATCTATAAAAATATAATATAAAACAGGATTACCATCTTTATCAGATAAAACACGAGCATCTTTATTATCAACAATAATATCTTTAAATGGTGTTTCAAAAAGTTGACTACGGTCACCAGTAACATCAATATTAAATATATTATACATATTGTCTAGAATTGTTTTTTCCCATTCAAGCATACCTGCATAGACTAGATTGTAATCTTTTACTTGAAATAATAAAAATAAATGAGGTTTTGTTTTTTCATCTACTATTGTTGGAGTGTAAGTTCCAATCATATAATTTCCAGATAGGGATCGAGTTAAGGATGATGGTGCTGATATACTAGCTAAAGATATAAAATCTTCTAGTTTTAATAGTTCAGGCTTTCCAGATATTGAACTAGTTAGAAATATTGAAGATATTGCATCTGGTTTATTAACTTTATCTGTTTCTGGTTTTAATAAAGAAGTAAAATCATTTAAACTTACAACATCAGTAGTGTCTACAAAAGATTGATTGTCGTAAGAAATTAGTGTATCTATATTTGTAGTATTAAGTATAGTTATAGGAGCACTTTTTTCTTTATTATTTTGTATTACATAATAAACACCAAATAGAGCTCCTGCAATAAGAATTATTGATCCAATAATAAGTATTGTTTTAGAAAAACCAGTTCCTTCTGCTTTTTTGTAGATATCTTCCTTTTCGTGTTTTTTTTGTTCTGCCATAGCTATCTTAATAACAGATACTTCGTTATCACGAACAGTTTCAGCCATATCAGTTAGATAAGTATGAATTGTTTTTATATCACCACTCGCTTTATTTATTTGTGGTTTATTTTCTTCCATTTGTTTTTTAGAAAATTAATTTTCTTTTTTGAAAAAAGTTGCATTGGCTTCCTTTATGGAAAGATTCAAGCGTCCTTTTTCGTCAACCTTTATTATTTTGATTGGCACATTATCTCCCTCTTTAAGAATATCAGAAACTTTTTCAACACGGAATGGGGCAATCTCAGAAATATGTACAAGCCCTTCTGTGTCGTGACCGATACGAACAAAAGCACCAAATTCCATAAGCTTAACAACAACACCATTTGCTGTATCACCTACTTTATATTCGTGAGTCATTTCTTCTACTATCTTTGCTGCTTTTTCTGCTCCACCATTTTTACCTGTTATAAATACTGTTCCATCTTCTTCTATTGTGATTTCTGTTCCTGTTTCTTCTCTTATTGCATTTATATTTTTTCCACCTGGTCCAATAACCATACCTATTTGATCCTTTTTAATTTTAACAGTTAAAATCATAGGAGCATTTGGTGAGATTTTTGCGCGAGGTGTTTGTATCTCAGTAGTTATAGTTTCTAGTATTTGAAGTCGAGCATTTTTTGCACGAATTAAAGCTTCTTTTAGAACTGGTATTTGTACCCCGTCTACTTTTACATCAAGTTGAATAGCTGTGATTCCATCTTTTGTTCCAGCAACTTTGAAATCCATATCACCATAGTGGTCTTCTGGTCCTTGAATATCTGAAAGAAGAACGTATTTAGTATTATCTTTTTCGTCTGACATTAAACCAACTGAGATACCTGCAACTGGAGTTTTTATTGGTACTCCTCCATCCATAAGAGCGATTGTTGCTGCACAAATAGAAGCTTGAGAAGTAGAACCATTTGATGCTGTTGATTCTGAAACTACACGAATAGTGTAAGGGAATAAAGTTTTACTTGGAATAACTGGAGTTAGAGCTTTTTCTGCTAAAAATCCATGACCCATTTCTCTTCTGTTTATTCCACCAACTCTTCCTGTTTCACCACCGGAATATGGAGGGAAATTATAATGATGCATAAAACGCTTTTTTGATTCTGATTCCATACCTTGAACTGTTAACATATCTTCTGGTCCACCAAGAGCAAGTACAGAAAGTACATGTGTTTCTCCTCTATAGAATATTCCAGAACCGTGTAACACAGGAGATATACCACCTGCTTTAGCATAAAGTTTTCTTATTTCATCAACTTTTCTTCCATCTGCACGTATCCCTTGTAGAAGTGCCATCTTGTGAAACGCACCATCTAGATAGTGGTGAAGGTAATCTTCAGATGCACTTTTTATTGCATCATCATCTTCGTTGGGATATTTTTCATCTAGTATTTTAGTCCAAAGAGTTTCAGCTTCGCTTGTAACTTTTTTACTTTCAGAACTAAAAAGTTTTTCTTCTAACATTGGTCTAACTTTTTCATTAAATAAAGAAATAACATTTTCGTCTATTATTATTTTAGGAAATGAAAGTTTTGTTTTTCCAAATTCACTATAAAGTTTCTTTTGGAAGTCTTCCCACTTTGAAATCTCAGAAGATGCTAAATCAAAACATTTACCCATTTCTTCTTCTGTGATTTCAAAAGCCATAGACTCAATCATGTTTATAGTTTTATCTTTACCACAAACAAGAAGGTCTAATGTGTATACAGGCTCATCACCATTTGGAATATAATTATTTACTTTTATTGTTTCGTCTTCTTTTGTCTTACTTATTTGAACTGCACCGATTGGTCCATTCCAAGGAATATCTGACATAGATAATGCAATTGAAACAGCATTGATTCCAAGAGTTTTTGGATCAGTTTCTCCAACAGCAATAACTGTAACTATTACTTGAACAGCATTTTTGATATGTTGATCAAATAAAGGACGAATAGTTCTATCTATCATACGAGCAGCGAGTATTGCTTGGTCACTAGGACGGCCTTCTCTTTTGTTGTATTGACCACCAAGTATTTTACCTGCAGCATAGAACTTCTCTAGATATTCAACTGTTAGATTAAAGAACCCTAGGTTCTTACTACCATCTTTAGATATGACAGCTGTTGCCATAACTACAGTTCCTTCTGATTTTAAGATAACAGAACCATTTGCTTGGTTTGCTAAATCACTAAATACAGCAGTAATTTTCTTACCACCTATTTCTACTTCATACTCTTTACTATTCATATTTATTAAGAATTAATCTCCAGACTCTAGTTTTGAAACCTAGTTATTTGAGGGCTTCAACTCTAATTGTCCGGAGGTTAATAAATTAACTATTAATAAGAATAGCATAGCAGAAAACCCTCTTTTTTAAAAGAGGGTTTTCTGCTAGTTTATTATTCTTATATTAGATACTTTTTTGGATTTACTGATAGATCCAAGAAATCATCTGCTTGCTCTTTGAGTCTCATTGATGCAGATTTACCAAAAGATATGACTTCTACTTGTGTCATTGTTTGCATATATTGTACGAGAGGGACAAAGTCTCCGTCACCTGTCACAAGGACAACTGCGTCGAGACGAGGTGCCATCTTCATAGCATCTACTGCCATTCCGATATCCCAGTCCCCTTTCTTTGCACCACCAGCAAATACTTGTAAATCTTTTATTTTTGTTTCAATACCAAATTTTGTTAATGCATCAAAAAAACTATTTTCTTCTCCACCTTCTGATGTTATAACATATGCGATTGCACGAACTAATTTTCTTCCTGCAACTGCATCTCTTAAAACTGCACCAAAATTAACTTTTCTTTTATATAAATTTTTCGCACTATGATATAGGTTTGATGTGTCTATAAAAACTCCTACTCTTTGTTCTTTTTGTTTTATTATACTCATATATAAATTATTTTTTTCTTATTAAATTTTTTAAAATATCGACCTATGTTTTTAGTAAAATAAATTAAATAGCTCTCTTCAAAATGCACACATAAAATCCTGCTGGATTTTTGCTATACTCAGCCCGTCGGCTTCCGTAATGCATTTTTCAGAGACTATTTAAATTTATTTTTTCTACACAAAGTAATTAATCAAAATATTTTTAATAGTCTTATCAGAGGGACTTCGCAAGCACGACGGTGCGAGACTGAGCAAAATTTCAGTAGAAATTTATGCATGCCCTCTGGGAAGAGCTATTTAAAATATTTACAAAAATATAATTTTCTTACTTCTCTATATATTCTACCAAAACAAAATGCCCCTTGCGAGGCATTTTTGTTAAGCTTTGATTTTTTTAGTTTCAGCTGCGAATCTTGTCTTGTCTGTTGTCTCTAGATATTTAAGATGCTTTCTGCGGTCAGCAACCATCTTTATTAATCCTCGACGAGAGTGGTTATCTTTTTTGTGTTCCTT
>Ga0302215_10000273_pt1 | contig 38589 bp, 22 predicted proteins | sample II_Fen_N3_1_FD_194580 | JGI IMG/M metagenome (GOLD analysis project Ga0302215, IMG submission 194580) | Peat permafrost microbial communities from Stordalen Mire near Abisko, Sweden - II_Fen_N3_1 | ecosystem: Environmental > Terrestrial > Soil > Wetlands > Permafrost | place: Sweden: Abisko... | reverse complement strand
ATTGATTTAGGTGCATATGAATTTCAGTCAAGTACTGCTGTTCAGAATGCAAAAGAGAGCGGGATTTCAATTTATCCAAATCCAGCAAAAAACCAGATTCGATTATCTTCTCTTCCATTAAATTCAACAATAAAAGTTCTAAACATAGCTGGAAAAGTTGTTGAAACAGCAATTAACCAAAACGAATATTTTAGATTAAATTTAAACTTAAGTACCGGGATTTATTTTATTAAAATTGAAACAAAAGAAAAATCCTTTGTAGAAAAGCTGATCATACAATGATTTGACTTAATTGGATTTATACACATTTGACATTTCCGAAATCCTTCTTTATGAAGAGTCTCGGAAATACTAAAGAATACTTTGTTTAATTGCTTCTGTTTTTGACAGAATGTTATTTTCATGGTGCTTTACACTAAAATTCTTGTTTTAAATATATAATATAACTTTAAAAAAATCTTATGAAAAAAAGTACAATTTTTATATTATCGTTTATGATATTTCTTAGCGGTAATTTGTTTTCGGCATTACATTATGTTCAGCCCGTTAGTGCAGGTACAGGTGATGGTTCTTCTTGGGCTAATGCTTCTAATGACCTTCAATTGATGATTAATTCAGCAAGTAGTGGTGACGAAATATGGGTAGCGGCGGGCACCTATATCCCAGTATATACAGCTAATACGGCTATTACAGCTTCACCAATATCTGATCCCGGCAATGTGGCAGATGCCTTTGTATTAAAATCAGGCATAAAAATATATGGAGGTTTCACAGGAACAGAAACTTCTTTTTCGGCTCGCAATTGGCGTACTAATACAACAGTATTGAGTGGGCAGTTGAATGGAACTACCCGTGGCTATCATGTCTTCATAATTTCAGGTAATTTAGGAACGAATGCTTGTTTAGATGGTTTTACAATCTCAGGAGGAAAAGGATATAGCGATGCAACAAAAGCAGTGACAGTTAATGGAAATACAATTGACTCAAGGCGTGGAGCGGGTATTTATAATGTAGGAACTAGCACATCATCACCTGTAATAAGAAATTTAACAATAACAGGCAATGAATCTGTTGAAGCAGGTGGTGGAGCAGGAGTCTTTTGCGGTACTGGTAACAATACACGTATTGAAAATGTGATAATCACCAGTAACACTCAAGGAAGTGGTGTCAGACTTGCACAAACAGCAGCTCCGGTACTTATAAATTGTTTAATTACTAAGAATACAACCAGTGGCAATGGTGGGGGAATAGTTGTTACAGAAACAACTGCTTTGCCTACCATTATCAATTGTACTATAGCAGACAATACTGCTGCCAATTATGGCATATTTACTGCTACTCCAATTATTATGGCAAATTCCATTGTTTGGGGAAATACAGGAACTCAAGTTACCTTTAATTTAACAGGTAGTTCAGTCAATTATTGTCTTATCCAGAATACCACCCCAGCAGGGACAGGTAATCTCAATGGAAGTAGTGCGGGTAACGCTCCTCAATTTATTGATACTGCAAATGGAAATTATCAATTGGCATCAGCGAGTACATCTGTTGATAAAGGAAACAATGCTTCTTATAGTACATATGGCATGTTAGCCTCCGACGTTGATAATGCCGGTAATCCAAGATTATCAAATACTACAATTGATTTGGGTGCTTTCGAGTATCAAAATCCGGGACTTGGTACCGGCGAAAACGGTTTATCTGACGATTTAATGGGAAGTATATTTATTTATCCAAATCCTGCAACAAATTTTGTTAGTATATCTTCCGTTTCTGAAAATACTATTGTAAAAATAATAGATATAAACGGAAAACTAATTCAGAATGTAACCAATAATCTCAATAGAGTAAATTTAAATTTGAATGCTGGAATTTACTTTATCAAAATAGAAGATGGGAAAAAGAATTCAGTACAGAAATTAATCGTAAAATAGACAAAAAAGAGTAGAGTTTTTTTGCGCTACTATTCCAATAAAAAGGCTGTCTCTTAGTGGGACAGTCTTCTTTTTTGTGAAGAGAGATGCTATTCTACTCTCTAGTGCCAATTACAGCTATGTAGAGAAATTTTAACTAATCATGTTTGATTTACAAGTCGAAAAGGCAATTTCCATATACCTAGTCATTTTACCCAGTTGATTTCAAGGTACAGTAAAATACCCAATGGTATGGATTTTTATTTGAAATGAATTTATACCGACAAAGTACTGAATTTTATATATATTTGTATTTGCATTTCTATTGATTGAACTTACAATAGTCATAATATTTTGGATAAATATACCACTACTATAGAAAAGGACTTGATTCGTGAATTGAAAGAAGGATCAAATAAAGCATTTGATAAAATATATCAGATGTATTCTAAACGTCTTTATGCTTATAGTATACAGTTTACAAAGTCTTCAGGTGATGCAGAGGAGATTGTACAAGACGTATTTTTAAAGCTATGGATGAATAAAGAAAATATCCGGCAGGAAGAAACTTTACGTTCCTTACTTTTTATTATGGCAAAGCATAATCTGATTAATGCTTATCATTCAAAAGTGAACCATCCAATTTATGAAGAATATGTAAATAACATGGACTTTTTATCTGAAGAAAATGCTTATTCTCGTTTAGAATATGATGAGTTTGTTCAGAAGCTCTATGCAGCCATGAAAAAACTTCCTTTGACCCAGCAAAAAGTTATAACCTTATCGCGGATGCAGCAGTTGTCTAATAAGGAAGTTGCAGAGGAACTTTCTTTGAGCGAGCAAACCGTAAAAAATCAACTTTCATTAGGTTTAAAAACTCTAAGAGATCTTTTGAATAAGGTTGCATTACTTATTATGTTATTATTTATTAATTTATAGTTTTTTCGGTACTTTTTAAAAGAAAATTTGTCTTCACTTAAAGAACGCATGTTTAATGGATGATTTAGAATATAAATATAGGAAAAATAAGCTGTCGAAAGAAGAGTTACTTGAATTCAGGAAGCAAATGAATTCTATGAGCGCTGATGATATAGAAAAGCGACTGCACCATCAATGGATGACTGAAGACATTGATACTTCATCCGTTACAGATGCACGTATGGACCAACTAAAATACAATATTGATGTCATTCTAGGTAAAAAACGATCTGTTATATTACCATTGTACATTCGTATTGGACGAATTGCTGCAGCAGTACTTCTACCTGCTTTTATGATCACAACTTTCTATCTATACCACGAAAATAATCAATTGACTTCGGAAGAAATGATTGTTTCCACTGCAAAAGGAGAACGCGCCAATGTTACATTGCCCGATGGAACTTTGGTTGCGCTTAATTCTGAATCAAAGTTGATATATATCCCGAAAATTTATAATAAAATGGAACGAAAGATTAATTTCGATGGAGAAGGATACTTTAACGTTCATAAAGATCAAGAAAGGCCATTCTTAATTAATGCCAAAGGCATGCAAGTAAAAGTATTAGGTACTAAATTTAACTTATCTGCCAGAGAGCATAATAATATTGCCGAATTAGCTCTGGAGGAAGGTAGTGTGTCATTCTTATCAACCCGGATTAATAAAAATATAATTTTAAAACCTGCGCAAAAGGCGATATTAGATAGATCTACTGGATATATTACGATCGTAAAAGATGAATATATCGATGATGCTTCTGCCTGGCGTCGTGGAGATATGGTTTTTCGAAATACAGAGTTCCTGAAAGTGATTAAATCTATCGAAGACACATACAATGTTAATGTAAAGGTAAGTTGTAAAAAGTGTCTTACCGACCAGTTTACCGGAACCGTTCCAAATACGAATTTGAATGAGGTTTTAGAAGTAATTGAAAGGTCATATCATTTAAAAGCAACAATAACTGGGAAAGAAGTAATATTAAATGAAGAAAAGAACTAAAATTAATTAGAATTTATCAATCAAATCATAGAAAGCCGTTTTACAGAAAAGTGGAACGGCTTTTTAATGTCTTTTTTATGTTGTTTAGCATATATTTTCTTTGGTACTTTTTGTGAAAGATATTGTCATTACTGTATATAACCCATAAAACGAGAAATACATTGTTAATTTTAATTATAATTCAGAATGAACAAACATCCAAAACTCAGGCGATTTAAATTATTATCGTTATTCATCTTTTTTTGCAGTATAGTTGTAAATGCACAAGGACAATCTGTAACGATTCAATTGAAAAATGCTTCTCTAAAAGAAGTCTTCAACATTATTGAGAAACAAACTACTTACCGTTTTGCTTACCGTAGTACTGTAATTGACATAAAAAAAGATATTACAATATCTAAAAAAAGTGTTTCAGTTTCTTCTGTACTTGATGAAGTCTTGAAAGGAAGAGATCTCAGTTATAGTATTATTTCTCCAAAATCAATTGTTATTTTTGATAAACGACAGAGTTTAGAATCAACTACAACCGACAATACAAAGCAAATAACCGGTGTAGTAAAAGATGCAACAGGTGAGACTATAATTGGTGCAAATATTAAGATTAAAGGAACTTCAAAAGGTGTAACAACTGATTTAAACGGTAAATTCAGTTTAAGAGTGCCTTTAAAAAGTGTTCTTGCTATTTCTTATATAGGATATAATGTTCAGGAATTACAAATTTCGGAAAAAGAAACTTATGCTATAATTTTGCAGGAAAACAACATGAAACTTGATGAAGTTATAGTTGTTGGTTATGGGACTCAAAAAAAAGGGAATCTTACTGGAGCAATTTCTTCTATTAATGCTGATGCGATTGTTACGACAACCAGTTCAAGTTTGGCACAGAGCCTAGAAGGTAAAGTTGCAGGACTTCAAATTCGACAGCAATCAGGAGCTCCCGGAGATTTTGATACGAATATTAGTATTCGTGGATTTGGTACTCCTTTATATGTAATTGATGGTATTCCTTCAGGAAATGGTTCTGACTTTCAACGTTTAGATCCGAATGATATAGAAAGTATATCTGTATTAAAAGATGCTTCTGCGGCTATTTATGGATTGAATGCAGGAAATGGAGTAATATTGGTAACTACAAAAAAAGGAAAAAAAGGGAAGCCCAGATTTTCTTACAGTGGAGTTACCGGAACTCAAACACTTACCGACATCCCTAAAATGACGAATGCAGCCCAATGGATGGAATTATATAATGACACTCGGGTAAACGTTGGGTTGGCTCCTGCAGTAACAAAAGAAGAATTAGACAAATGGAAAGCAGGTGGAACAGGATATGAAAGTACAGATTGGTACGATATGGTAATCAAAAAATCAGCACCTCAGCAACAGCATAATCTTTCTGTAAGGGGAGGGAGTGATGCGGTTGATTATTTTGTCAGTTTTGGATATTTTAAAGAAGATGGGCTTTTGAAAAGTAATGATTTAAATTACAACCGTTATAATCTACGTAGTAACCTAACAGTCAAACTTTCAAATAATTTAACAGCAGATATAAATCTATCCGGAATGAATGACGAAAAGAGGAGCCCCGGTGATTTTTTTTGGATACACTCAGCAGCTTTTTTAGCACTTCCTACCGAGAAGCCCTATGCAAATAACAATAATGATTACTTTGCTAAAGTAACAAATAACAATCCACTTCCACTTATGGAAGAAGATTATGTGGGTTATTCTCAGCAAAAAAATAAAAATATGTTAGGCATAGCAAGTCTTACCTATAAGGCCCCTTTTCTTAAAGGATTCGAATTGAAGGGAAGTTTTAGTTATGACACTAAGATTGCAATGGATAAAAATGTTACAAAAAACTACAATGTTTATTCATATGATGCAAATACAGCTGTTTATAATTCTACAAAGTTGAACAATCCTGCGAAAATAAGCAATACATATCAAGATAATAATAAAGTAATTATACAGGTACAAACCACTTATAATAATACTTTCGCGGAAAATCATACTGTTGGTGCCACACTTGTTTACGAGCAGATGCAGGGTTTCTATCGTTATGCATGGTTGCAACGTGAATATGAATTCTATACAAATGACCAAATAAATCAAGCTTCAACTAATAATGAGCTAAACGATGGTTACGAAACTCAACAGTCTAGTGTTTCATTAGTAGGAAAATTTAATTATAACTATAAAGGTAAATATCTGATTGATTTTGCCTTTCGTCAAGATGGAACTTATCGCTATGCCAATGACCATAGATGGGGGTTTTTTCCCGTTGTTTCGGGTGCATGGAGAGTTTCAGAAGAAAAATTCATTAAAGACAATATCAGTTGTATTGAAAATCTAAAATTCAGGGCATCCATCGGAAAAGTAGGAGAAAATGCAGGTAATCCTTTCCAATATGCCTTTGGGTATACAACAACCGGTGGTGGGGGTTACGAAATGACAGATGGTTCATTTACTACGGGTATTGCGTCACCAAGTATAACAAATGGAAATTTGACATGGTATACTTCTACAATCACTGACTTCGGATTAGATTTAGGACTATTTAAGAATAAACTAAACTTTACAATTGATGTGTATCAACGTGATAGAGAAGGTTTATTGGCTACCCGGAATTTATCATTACCAAATACTTTTGGTGGCACTTTGCCACAAGAAAATCTTAATAGCGACAGGGTACAAGGTATTGATTTTGAAATAAATCATAAGAATAAAATAGGAAATGTATTTTATGGAATCGGAGCAAATTTAAACTTAGCACGTACGATGTTATTATACGTTGAAAGGAGTGCTTATAGGAGCAGTTGGGATAAATGGAGAAACGGTAATACAAATAGGTGGACAGATGTGGTGTGGGCGTACGACAATATTGGTCAGTTCCAAAACTTCGAACAAATATATAGTTCTCCTTTGCAAGAAGGTGGTTCTAATGGAAATACCAGAGAATTACCAGGCAATTATATTTTTAAGGATGTGAACGGTGATGGAATGGTAGATGGCAAAGATATGCAGCCTCTGTTTAACGGTAGTACTCCTAAGTTACATTTTGGTCTTTCATTAGACGCTAAATGGAACGGATTTGATTTTAATACTTTATTCCAAGGCTCAGCTTTTTATACTGTTCATTTTAGTGGAACTTTCACTCAGGTTTTGTGGAGCGAATATAATACTCCAGCCTATTTTTATGACAGGTGGCATTTATCAGATCCTTATGATACCAATAGTGCATGGATACCTGGTAAATGGCCTGCAGCTAAAACTGCAAATTATAATGGCAGTACTACTAGAGAAAGTGGAGCTTTCAGGAAAGATGCTTCTTACATAAGACTAAAAAGCATGGAAATTGGATATTCAATACCAGCAAAGATACTGAAATTTGTTTATCTTGAAACTTGTCGGTTTTATGTAAACGGTCATAACTTATTAACTCTCTGTGATCCTTTTGTAAAACCTTTTGATCCGGAAAAAATTGAAGGTGCATACAGTGCAGGAGAAAACTATCCATTAACAAAAAGTTATAATGTTGGAGTAAATATATCATTTTAAAAAAATAAATCATGAAACCATATATAAAAAGAATACCCTATTTCATACTACTTCTCATAGCATTATTACAAAGTGCTTGTACAGATATTCTCAATTTGCAATCCTTAGATAAAATATCAGGAGAAACATTGTTTTCAGACCCAACCGGAGTAAAACTCTATATGGCCAACTTATATTATTACTTACCAATAGAAGATTTTAATTATGCACCAACCGGAGGATTTCACATGACAGATGGAACAAAGGATGTTAATACTCAAGGCTTTGTTACTGATTCTTATAGTTTGGATGGTGCGGAATCTGCCTGGGGAGGTACTTTTGGAGAAGGAGATTTATTGTGGTGGGAGGAAGCTTATCGGTTAAATAGGAGTGTAAATTTAGTGATTTCTGAAATTCCGAAACTCAATGTGGATTTAAGTGACAAAAAGAAACTTATTGGAGAAACATCGTTTATTCGGGCCTACCTTTATTATGGATTAGTCAAACGATATGGTGGCGTCCCAATTATTAAGGATGTACAGGACTATATACCCGGTGAAGTTGATAATTTGAAGGTTGCCCGAAGCACAGAGAAAGAAACCTGGGATTTTGTACTTCAACAATGCGATTCTGCAATTGCTTATCTTCCGTCTGATGCAAGTGCATGGGGTGATGCAGACCGAAGAGCTACTAAGTGGGCTGCATTAGCCTTAAAATCGAGAGTTGCTTTACATGCAGCATCAATTGCAAAATATTGGAACTTGGCTCCTTTATCAGGGTCTGCTGTAGATTTAGGTTTTGTCGGAATCAATGCTTCTGAAGCAAACAGATATTATATGGAAGCTATCAAAGCTTCCGACTCAATAATGAGTTCAGGCAAATATAAATTATATATGCCACATCCTGCAAATCCAACTGAAGCAGCGGCCAATTATCAGGCTCTTTTTGAAACACCAAGCATAGCAAAAGATGAAGCGATATTTGTAAAAGGTTATATTCGTTTGGGTAATATGACATCTCATAACTATGATTGGTGGTACAATCCACAACAAACAGCAAGAGGTGGAGCTCATCCAGGACGTATGAATCCGACATTGGACTTAATAGATTTATATGAATCTTATGATAACCCGGGGCAACCAGCTCCTATCGTAACTACTACAGATGGAAAAGTTGGTGATGCAAATGGATTTAATAGGAATAAAAAATATTTACATTTTAATTCACCTGCTGAGATATTTAAAAATAAAGATGCCCGCTTCTTTGCAAGCATCAACTATCCAGATGGTGTTTGGAAAGATGTAAAACTGACCATTCAGGGTGGTCTTGTTAAGCCTAATGGAAGTGCAATTGTTCTAACCAAAGGTTCTTATACACATACAGACGGGAAAACCTATTACTCATACGGGGCTGAATCTCAGTTTGACTATTCCGGTTTTGATACTTATGGAGCTGGAAATATGACAAGATCTGGTTTTTTAATGCGTAAATTCTTACAGGAAAAAATAAATGTTACTCCCGCTTGGAATCAATCTACTACAGATTATATTGATATGCGTTTTGCAGAGGTTTTGCTTAATTATTCTGAAGCCGTTTTGGAAATTGGATATACAGAGAATAATGCTCAACAAAAAGCAAAAGATGCATTAAATTCAATTCGTTTCCGTGCAGGCCATATTGTGGAGATCCCTTTGACATTAGTAAATGTATTAAGAGAACGTCGTGTTGAGTTAGCTTTTGAAAATAGAGCCGTTTGGGATTTAATGAGACGGAGGCAAATGGATGTAGAATTTACATCACGAAAAAGAATGGGACTAATGCCTTTGTTGGATTTCAGAGTAACTACACCTCAATATATTATGGTAAGAACGTATTTTGAAAGTACTGCAATTACATTTAAACCTAAATGGTATTACCGTGCTATACCTGGAACAGGAGCAAATGGTTTAGTCCAAAATCCTCAATATTAATTTTCAATTAAAAAAATATATGAAAAAAATAGCAATTCATTTAATGATATTTGTTTCTTTGATAACTTTCTTAACGTCTTGTAAACTTGATAACTATGACGGGCCAAATGCTGAAATTTCAGGTAGTATTTATGACTCTTTGACTAATGAATTAGTACGTCAAGATATAGCAAGTGGAGCGCAAATCTCATTTATAGAACATGGATATAAAAATCCCGAAACACAATATATGATTATTAAGAATAATGGTACCTTTATGAATAAGCAAATGTTTGCTGGTACATATACAATGCAATTACAACTTGGAAACTTTGTTCCTTTAAATGAGCAAGAAGTAGTTGTAAAAGGAAAAACATTACTAAATTTTATAGTTCAACCATATATCAGGGTAAAAAATGCAAAAATTGAAAAAGTTGATAACACAATAGTTGCAACATTTAATATTCAAACAACTATTGCTGGAAAGAATATTAAAAAAATTGGTCTATATGCCCATCTTCAGGATTATGTTGGAGAGCCATCCAAAGCGTTTTATATAGAACGATCAATTGGTGCAGTCGTAGATGAAACAGTTGAGCAGAAACTCGTAATGGACTTAGATGCATATAGCACCAGCTACAGCGTTGGAAAACAATATTATTTTATTGTAGGAGCGTTGCTAGATGTTGCTCAAGCAAAATTAAATTATGCTGCTCCTGTAAGAATTCAACTATAAATGATATTTACTACATTCCGGACTCAAATATTCTGAATGTAGTAATTTAATACTTTTTCATTTTAAAAAATGATGTTTAATATTTAATATGCAATTAAAAAATAAAAACACATTAGTATTCTCAATTTGCATATTATTTATATTATGCAATTCCTATAGTTATGCTTTCAATAATAAATCGAATAAAAATTACATTCAATATGTCAATGCTTTTATTGGTAATGCTGATAATGGACATACTTTTCCCGGAGCATGTGTTCCTTTTGGACTAATACAGACTAGTCCGGAATCCGGAAATGGATCATGGCGTTATTGTTCAGGGTATAACTACGACGATGATTATATCGAAGGATTTTCACAAACACATTTAAATGGTACTGGTGTGCCCGATTTGGGAGATATTTTAATGTTTCCTTTTTGCGGAACTTCTCTAAACAATGAGTATAAAAGTAAATACAACAAATCGACTCACAGAGCTACCGCCGGTTATTATTCTGTTTCATTGATTGATGCTGGAGTAGATGTAGAAATTACAGCAACTGCACATACATCATTCCAACGATATGAGTTCAAAAGGAGTGATTCTAAAATTTATATTGATTTGCAAAGAGGATTAGTAAGTAAAATAAACCAGTTGGAAAATCATGTCGCTGAAGCCGAAATTAGAATAAATGACAATCAGACGATTACAGGTTGTCAAAAGGTAAGAGGCTGGGTTAATCGTATGTTTTTTTACGTAATAAAATTTGATAAACCTTTTATTGCAAAAGTACTTCCAACTCAAGGCAACGAAAAGGCTAAACGTTTAATTTTTTCTTTCGGTAATCAAAAAATTGTGCAGGTTAAAGTTGCTATTTCTAATGTAAGTATTGACGGTGCAATTGGGTCAATTCAAAAGGAAAACCCTAGTTGGGATTTTAATATTGTTAGAAAACATACACAAAGTGAATGGAATAAGCTTTTAAGTCGTATAGAAATTACAGGTACTGAAATTGGAAAAATAAACTTCTATACTTCAATGTATCATTTGTTTATTCAACCTAATAATATAGCTGATACAGATGGTAGATATCGAGGGGCTGATGATAAGATTCACACATCTGCCACCGGAAAATATTATTCAACCTTGTCGTTGTGGGACACCTATAGAGCTGCTCATCCATTGTACACAATCATAACCCCTGAATTGGTAGATGGAATGGTACAATCTATGCTCGACCATCAAGTAGTAGCAGGATTTTTGCCTATCTGGTCTTTATGGGGGAAAGATAATTACTGTATGATTGGTAATCATTCAATTCCAGTAATTGTGGATGCCTATTTAAAGGGTTTCACTGGGTTTGATGCCGAAAAAGCATATTTAGCAATAAAACAGTCATCTACTGTCAGCCATATTAATTCAAATTGGGAAATATATAATAAATATGGATATTATCCTTTTGATAGTATCAGAGTTGAATCGGTTTCGAGAACATTAGAATCAACCTATGATGATTATTGTGTTGCTCAAATGGCTAAATCCTTAGGTAAGATTGAAGATTATAAGACTTTTATGAAGCGGGCCAATTTTTATAAAAACTTATTTGACCCAGAGTCAAAATTAATGCGTGGAAAAGATTCGAAAGGACAATGGCGAACACCTTTCAACAAATTTCAGCTATCTCATGCCAGTACAGTAGGGGGAGATTATACAGAAGGGAATGCATGGCAATATACCTGGCATGTACAACATGATGTAAAAACTCTTATCGATATGCTGGGAGGGGAAAAAGCATTCGTAATAAAATTGGACTCCCTTTTTTATTTGCAAAAAAAAATAGAACAAACTGGATTTACAGGTGATGTTTCCGGTTTGATTGGTCAATATGCACATGGAAACGAACCAAGCCATCATGTGATTTACATGTATAGTTATGCTGATAGAAAAGATAAAACACAAGAATTGGTCCGTGAAGTTTTCGATCGTTTTTATATGCCTAAACCGGATGGTTTGTGCGGCAATGACGATTGTGGACAGATGTCAGCATGGTATATTTTCTCAGCAATGGGTTTTTATCCAGTAAATCCTGTAGGAGGAGAGTATATATTGGGAGCTCCACAATTAAAGAAAGCTATAATTAAACTACCAAACAATAGATTATTTTCTATTCAAGCATTTAATCTGTCAAATAAAAATAAATATGTACAATCTATCAAACTAAATGGTAAGATTATAGATGGGATATCTATTCATCATAATGATATAGTTAATGGAGGTACTTTGGTTTTTACTATGACAGATAAACCAATATTTAATATGTTAAATCACTGATAATTGAAAAAACAAATGAATTTTAGAAAACAAGAAATAATTACCAGGATAATTTTTGCAGTAGCATTGTGTTTAATTAATAATGCTTACTCATTTGCCGATTCAGTAGTAGTAACAAAGTTTGGTGCAAAAGGAGATAGAGAAAGATTAAATACTCACACCATCCAAAAAGCTATTGATTATTGTTCAAATACTGGTGGTGGTGAAGTTGTTTTTCCAAAAGGGACATATATTACAGGTACATTAGTGTTGAAAGATAACGTTACTTTATTTTTGCAACAAGCAGCTGTTATTAAGGGAAGTGAGGATAAGCTCGATTATCCAATACTCAACGATTTTAAAGCACTCATCTATAGCGGGAATGCTAAAAATGTGGCTATCCGTGGATATGGAACTATTGATGGTTCAGGACAAGCTTTTTATCAAAAAGATAATTCTCCTGGGCGTCCAATATTAGTAGTATTTGATAACTGCATAAACGTTCTTGTTCAGGATGTCTTCTTATGCAATTCAGCTATGTGGACATTGCGTTTACATAAATGTGATGGTGTAATGGTTAACATGATTAAAATTTATTCTCATGATAATTACAACAATGATGGCATTGATATTGAAAGTAAGAATGTTATTATTTCTGATTGTAAAATTGATACTGATGATGATGCAATAGTTTTTAAGAGTGAAGATCCCGGGTGTGTAGTTGAAAATGTAACAGTATCTAATTGTATTGTATCTGCCAATTGTAGTTTTATTAAGTTTGGAACAGGGAGTCATGGTGTTTTTCGTAATGTTACTATTTCAAACTGTTCTTTAAAAAAATCTTCCTTGAGTTCAAAGTTCCATCCATGGACAAAAACGGTATGGGGAGTAACATCACCAATTACTGGAATTTCAGGCATAGCTTTAGAAGTTGTTGATGGCGGTATTATGGATCAAATTACCATATCAAACATTACAATGATGGATGTTCAAACTCCAATTTTTATTCGTTTAGGAAAGCGTAACAAAGATGAAAGAATTGGGTCACTTAGAAATGTGATAATTTCGGGTATTGTTGCAACTTCACAAAGCTTTATTTCCAGCTCTATTACAGGCGTTCCTGGTATGAATGTCGAAAACTTGACATTAAGAGATTGTATTTTCAATGTAAAAGGTGGTGGCTCAGTTGTTGATGCATTAAAGGATGTATCGGAAGTACCAAACTATTATCCTGAAAATCGCATGTTTGAGCAAATGTTACCTTCATATGGTTTTTTTATTCGCCATGGTAAAAATATAGTATTAGATAATGTACAACTCAGATATCACTCGGGTAAAGAAGAACGACATGCGATTGTAGCAGAAGATGTTTCATCTTTACAAATAAGAAACTCAATGTGGGAAAAACCTGTCGGTAGTTTAGAATCCATACGTATAAAAAATTGCCCAGGATTAATTGAATTGAATAATAAAGAATTAAAAAAAGAAGATAAAAATGACAGCAATTAAATATTTCGGTAAGTTCAAAAATCCGATAAATACCTGGTATTCAATAATAAAAAACATGTGTAAAATATTATTTCTTTTAGTTACATTGTTTATTGGAGCAAACAGTGCTACATTGTCGGCTCAGGGTGTTAGAAATTATATCATTGTAAAAATGAGTGGTAGTGAAATCGTAGCAATAAATCCGGACAGCATCAGTAGTCAATATATAACTGATGGAAAATGGGTTTTTGTAATGAAAGGAACAACGCAAACATATTCATATACTTTAACAGATGCGTTGTCTTTTGCTACAAGATTAAGCAACTCAAACTCACAAACCGAAATTAATGATATTTCTTCTGCAATGACATTTAGTGTATATGATAAAGGCGATATGTTAGTGATAAAGAATTCAAGTGGATCTGTTGGTAATTATAATGTTTATACAACTCTCGGACAATTAATAAAGTCAGGATATGAACTTGGCAATCAGGTGTATATTCCGGTATCAACTAGAGGAATCTATCTTATAAAAGTAGGTAATGCTTCGCAAAAAACCATTAAAAATTAAGACTATGAAACGAAATATATTCACAATATATTTTTTATTACTTCTATTATCACTTAGTGCACAAGCCTTAAAAGGGCTGAAAATAGTTTATCGAAACAATGGGAGTGTGTCTCAGCGTTTGTATTCCTTAGATAGTATCCCCGAATGGGGATATAAAGCGGGATTGGTATTTGTCAATATAAATGGTCAAACTCGTTTGCAAGTTACTAAAAGCAACTTTGTTCAAGTTGAATATCCAAATTTAATTGATACAGTTGTTGCTCGAAGTGCATATGATTTCTTCAATTCGATGGGTGTTGGTACGCATCTTGGTTATGGGACCACAACTTATGGGAATTTTGACCAATTAACGTATCCATTACTCAAAGAACTTGGAATAAAACATATACGAGATGGTTATGGTGGTACACTCTCAAGAACAGAACAAGACAGGAGATATAAAATACTTGGAGGAGAAGGGATAAAGATTCTTTTTTGTACAGGAACTGCAACTCTTGCTTCTTTGATGCCCAATATTAAAGGTTTATTACCTTACTTGTCTGGTGTAGAAGGTTCAAATGAAGTTGATTTCAGCTATAACAGAGATGTAACACAATGGAAACCGATCTCAATAAGTAGACAACAAATTTTATACGACTCTATTAAAAACAACCCCAAAACCAGAAGTCTACCAGTTGTAAACTTTTCTTTGGCAGAAATAAATACAGCGGCTTCAATTGTTGGAGACCAGTCAAACAAAATAGATTATGGGAATATGCATATATATGCAGCAGCGAAACATCCTGCCCTTCATTGGGGAAATGGTTTGACAGAGAATCAAGCACTTGGTTATGCCAAACTTGTATCGGGAACGAAACCACTCATAATGACTGAGTGTGGATACCATAATTATGTTGCATATCCTCAAAATCATGCAGGAGCCCCAGAAGAAGTATCAGCTATTTATATTCCTCATTTATTTTTTGAATACTTTAATATGGGTATCACACGTAGTTATATATATGAATTATTAGATCAAAATCAGGATGTTGATGGAGATAAAGAATTACATTTTGGAATGGTTCGTTATGACGGTACTCGAAAGCCAGTATTTAATGCCGTAAAAAATCTTATATCATTGATGTCGGATGACACTAATATTACTCCATCACCTCTTGGTTTCAAATTATATGCTCAGACCCAAAGTATAAATAATAATTTACGCTATACACTTTTGCAAAAAAGTAATGGAAGCTGGTGGATAGCCGTTTTTCGAGCAGAGAGTATCTTTAATACTCAAACTCTTGTAACGACAACACTTCAGTCCGAAAAAATAAATTTATTGTTTGCTAAGAATGCTTCAGAAATAAATATTTATATGCCAAACAAATCAGTAGATAAACAATTTATATTTAACAATAAAGCCTCAATAGACTTTGATCTAGGATCAGAACTTGTGTTAATTGAAATAATTCTTTAAAAATTTATTATCGCTGTGAAAAAACAAACAAAACAATCATTCATTTTTCAAATCGCTTTATTCTTGAGTCTGCATACTCTATTTCTATCATGTAAAAATGATGAACCTACCACCACATTACCCAGTGTAGAGGCACGTTGTGCATATGATTTCTATCAATCAATGGGTGTTTGTACACATATCGGTTATAGTACTACAACTTATGGGAACTTTGACCAAATAACGTATCCATTGCTTAAAGAGCTTGGAATTAAACATATACGCGATGGGTATGGTGGTATGCTATCAAAAACAGAACAAGACCAGAGGTACAAAATACTAGGAGCAGAAGGGATAAAGATTCTTTTTTGTACCGGAACAGCAAATCCAGCTTCATTAATGACCTCTATCAAAAATCTATTACCTTATTTATCGGGTGTAGAAGGCTCAAATGAAGTTGATTTCACTAATGGAAAAGATCCTGTACAATGGGTTCCAATTTCAGTAAGCAGACAACAAATATTTTATGACTCAATTAAAAATAATTTGGCAACTAAAGATTTACCAGTAGTAAACTTCTCATTAGCGGAACTTGGTAATGCGGCAAAACTTGTTGGAGATCAAACAAACAAGATTGATTATGGAAATCTGCATATTTATGCTGCCGCCAAACATCCGGCCAATCATTGGGGAGGAGGTCTGACTGAAGATCAGGCTCTTAGTTATATAAGACTTGTATCAGGTACAAAGCCAATTATTATGACGGAATGCGGATATCATAATTATGTTTCTTATCCATCAACTCATGCCGGAGTTCCTGAGGAAATATCAGCTATTTATATCCCTCATTTATTTTTTGAATATTTTAATAAGGGTATCTCGCGAAGCTATATATATGAATTATTAGATCAAAATCCAGACATTGATGGAGATAAGGAATTACATTTTGGGATGATTCGCTGCGATGGAACACCAAAACCAGTATTTTATGCTTTGAAAAATCTTATTTCATTAATTTCGGATGATAAAATCACTACTCCCATGCCACTTAATTTTGAATTGAAAACAGGAACAGAGCTAGGGGGAAAATACTTACGTTATACTCTTTTGCAAAAAAGCAATGGACGTTGGTGGATTGCCGCTTATCGTACTAATGAGTTGTTTGATACAAATCTTCTTATTAATAAAACAGTTCAGCCAGAAAAGATGACTTTAAATCTTGCTTCTAAAGCCAAAGAAATTAATATTTATATTCCTAATAAATCGATTGATAAACAAATTACATTCTCCAATCAGAATTCAATTGACTTCAATCTTGGATCAGAATTGGTTTTAATAGAGATTTCAATGTAAGCGAACATAAGCATTAAATTAGCTTTAATCTTTTAGTAAAGATAATTTTCATTTTATTTGTAGATGGCAAAATGAAGAACAATAGTTTTAAGTGTTTTATTCTTTTCGGAAATTTCAACATTTAGTCAGACAGTAGAAATTATTGAACCTGTTAATGACTGTTGGATTCTATTACTACCATGAACAAAGGCCTAAAAAATGAATGGGAGCGTGATATAAAAGAAATGAGTGAGTTGGGTTTCGAGCTCACTCATTTATATGAATTTGCTAAGAGTACCCTGGAACCAGATTAAGGAAAAATATAAATTCGAATGGTTAGATGAAGCGATTTAACTTGCAGAAAAATGCAACCTTAAAGTTATCATCTGTACTCCAACACCAACACCGCATATTTGGCTTAAATAATATCAATTACTTACTTGTCTAGAGATAAATAATATTTAAATTAATGTTTACATTGTATGAAAAAGTGCACAATCAAAATTTTGTCAGTTTTAACTATCATAATGTTACTATCTTCAACAACTAAGCCGATAAGTATATTTCTTATTGGTGACAGTATTTCTATTGACTATTTTCCATATTTGAAAGAATCTGTAAAAGATTTTGCATTTCTGGATAGAAAACAAGATGATGGAAAAGCGCTCCAGAATTTAGACATACCTATGGGGGCTAATGGGGGTGATTCCGGAATGGTTTTGATGTATCTCAAATCTCAACTGAAAGAACCGGGATTCAACCCTGATTACCTAATCGTAAATTGTGGCCTGCATGACATAAAGCGAAATCCTAAAACGAATGAGATACAAATTAATGAGTCAGAATATCGTTCAAACTTAATTAAGATATTTAGCTTACTACAAAGAAATAAGATAAAACCTATTTGGATTTCCACCACGCCGGTGGTAGATAGTATTCATAACTCAATGTCAAATTCCTTTAAACGATATGCCGTCGATGTAGCTAAATATAACCAACTTGCAGCAGAAGTGTGTGCTTTGAAAGAAGTTCCTGTCATAAATCTGTTTGGGTTTACAAAAAGGTTGGGTGCAGACCAATATAGAGACCACATACACTACAAGCAACAAGTCCAAAAACTACAAGCTGATTTTATTTCTAGTTGCCTTGAAACTATAATCAAATAAGTACAATACTCCTTATATAACGAGAGGCTATATTTTATAGTATTGCTTTTTATCATTGCCCTTTTAACTTAGGTTATGTCCTTGAATTCGGTAAACGTATTTCGTTTAATCATGGTTAATAGGAACGCTCCGACTTTCCACATTTGACCGTAATATGTAATGCATTGTTTCCTTTCTTCAGAGTACAGGCTCGTCTTAACTTTGACATAGCGAGACGCAATGCCAACCATCAGATGGTGGATTTTATGCGCTACGTCAAGCGGGGACTTCACTGGCTCCGGAATTTAGGAATAATGATTCGTTTGTATAGGCTAAACACTAAAAAACAACTTCACTATCACTCTATTATAAATTTGTTTTTTTTAAGTAAGGAAGGATGTTTGTTAAATCAGACATTCTTTATTTTGCTTATACATAAAATGATATTACATTATAATTGAACAATTATTTGTTTGCAATATAATTTTAATTGAGTAACTAATTTTATTAAATAGGGTAACAATGGAATAGTAAAACTGATTGAGATAGATAAAATGTTGTTTTAAAAACTTCTTTTTTACAGATATTTTTTACTGGCGGCTTCACATTGCGTGAAGCCGTCAGTGTTTTATACCTCCCCGATGGGTAATGTTTGGGAAATTCTTAACAAATAGTTACATTTTTATTTCACTATCAATTAATCAGTTATAATGTATTATATGCAAGTTACCATGGAACTTGCATTTGGAATTTTTCATAGTGACTTAATTTTACATCGTCAGAAAGAGATAAGAGCTCGTATCCCCAATGACAGAACTGATTTACAAATATATAATTTATAATAAACTAAAATTATGTCAATCCTTCAAAATCCCCTAACGGGTCAGATGCGCCAGTCGATGGCGAACTTTGTAACCAAAGTTTAATGTGGACTAAATGTAATCCGGGCAAAAGTGTTTATGCCCAAAAATGTGAATTCAATCGCCCAACAGAAACAATGGGAAGGTTTTAAAATGTTCGAGTATGCCTGGGAAGCATTGGGTGGAATGTTGCTACCTGTTTGTCGTGAAGGAAGATGGAAGCAACGTTACGGATTCTACGTATGTGGTGGTTGTTAAGGCGAATATAGTGACGGCTTCGCTCCGAGCGAAGCCGTCACTAAAAACAGAAGAAGATCCCATGTCGTCTTGCAATTCCAATGAAATTTATTACCTTTAAATACTGTTTATACATTTAGTTCATACTAATACTTCCTTGTAAAATAGTTCAATTTTAGCATCTGTTGAAACATGAAGCATTATCGAATTAAGAACTTACACAAAAATATTTTCGCATAATCTACTATTTGAGTAGACCATCAACAAATGTTTAAAAGATTACAGATACAATACTAGTGAGAAACTATTTTCGCTTGTCTATATTTGTTAAAAGCATTAAGGTTTGCTGAAAAATCTGAATTTGTAAAAAGATCAAATCTATTTGATTAATAATTGTTACAAATCTTGTACTATTACTCTTTTCTAGTATTTTTACGGTTTTATTAATATCCATTCTGAGCTTTGTCGAATTAACTTGATTCTTAAACGGACCAGTTTTTTACAAACATCACAATACACGATTATTCTATTTCTTAAACATTACTATGGAAAAAGATAAACTCAAAGCTTTCAACGAAATTTACAGTACATACTACCGCAAATGTTTTTTGTTTGCCAGGTCGTATGTACACGATGTTGATATAGCTGATGATTTTGCATCCGAAGCAATGGTAAAATTATGGGAGAATTATAATACTACCGATGATGTTCTGAATACTCAAGCATTCCTTTTAACAGTCATCAAAAATTTATCTCTGAACCACCTACGTCACGAACAAATGAAATTGGAGGTACATGAATCCATTTTAAATGTCTCTCAACGAGAAATAGAACTTCGTATTTCCACCTTAGAGTCTTGTAATCCGGATTTGTTATTTTCCGAAGAGGTTCGGTATCTTTATGAACAAACCCTGGCTTCACTTCCGGAACAGACACAACTGATTTTTAGCATGAGTCGCCACGAGGATAAATCGAATAAAGAAATTGCTCAATATTTTGGTATTACTGTGAAGGGTGTGGATTATCATATTGCAAAAACTCTTAAAGTTATGCGAATCAACCTGAAAGATTACCTGCCAACCCTTCTTTTTCTGCTGTGACAACTGCCGCATAGAATAGGATTACTCTCATTTTTCCATTATTAGCTATTAAACGATACTTTTCATCAAAATAATCCATTTTCATACTAGTGATATTTCAATATGATTTGTCTTTTAATTAGAGGGCAAATTTTGACACGTTTGATTATAGAAATTCAAAAAAAGCAAATTATACCTTTTAAAAAATATAGAAAAATGAATCAGGAGTTAATTCACAAGTATTTAAAAGGAGAAGCTTTACCACCCGAAAAGCTTGAAATATTAGCCTGGATTGAAGCCAATAGCGAGAACCGAAAACAATTTATGCAATTTCGCCGGCTATACGATTCATCAATTTGGAATGAAAATACCGAAGAATCTACAAATTATGCTTCGCAACCACAAAAACGCTCATTCATCATACGATTTGTTCGGGAATTCTCAAAGGTAGCTGCTGTTATTGCTATTGCTGTTACTGCCACTTTGTTTATTCAAAAGTCAAATCAAAATACAGTTCCGGTTTTAACTCAAACTATTGAAGTTCCCCAAGGTCAGCATGTCAAACTAACTTTATCCGACGGCACAAAAGTTTCATTAAATTCAAATTCTAAATTCAAATTTCCATCCAGCTTTGAGGCAGACAATAGAACGGTAACCTTGGATGGTGAAGGTTTTTTTGAGGTAACACACAATGCCCGGCAGCCGTTTCATGTCTTGACAACTAAATGTGATATCAAAGTATTGGGAACAACTTTCAATGTATTGGCTTACGCTCATTCAACTATTTTTGAAACCTCTTTATTGAAAGGATCGGTTAACATTTCAAAATTAGGAACCCTTGATAATATTTTGCTTAAGCCGAATGAACGTGCAGAGTTGAAAAACGGAAAACTTCTACAGACGGCTATTGAAACGGAAGACGAATTCCTATGGAGAAAAGGGATATATGTCTTTAACAATGAACCAATAACCGAAATTTTTAAAAAACTTGAAAGTTACTATCAGACAAAAATTATTATTCAAAGTAAAACCATAGGCAAATTAAACTGTACCGGGAAATTTCAACAATCCGAAGGTATAGATCATATCGTCAGAGTTTTACAGAAAGCAAACAACTTTGAATACAAACGGGATGATCAGAATAACACCATTACGATATTATAAACACAATTCAGTAACCTTAAAAAACAGATAATGAAAAAACACAATTCCACTTAACTCCCACCAAAAAAGTATCGGCGAATACCTCCATATCCGCCGATGAGAAATAGTCAAACCAGACTTTTGCTTCAATCAAAAATGCAGTATTAACTTTATCTAATCACAAAGATATGAAAATATTTCTTTGCGGGAGGTCAATTTATACCTTAGATGACCGCATTCCTAAAATTTTAAAAAAATTGAGTCTTCTTATTCTCTCAGTTTTATTCTCCTTAAATGCTTCGGCAAAGAATCCAGTAGAAAAGACGATAACATTAAATCTTAAGAATGTTTCTTTGATCAACGTTGTTTCACAAATAGAAAAACAGACGAATTATCTTTTTGTGTATGATGAACAAATGATTGACATGAAGAAACATGTAAATATTATTGTAAAAAAAAGTAAAGTTGAAGATGTTTTAAATAAAATACTCGAAGCGACCAACATTGAATTTAAAATAGATGGACGAAATATCATTTTAAAGAAAAATCCTACTACCATTAAACCTAAACCTACAAACAAAATATCACATATATCAGGTATTGTTTTGGATGAAAAGGGTGAAACCATTATTGGTGCTTCTGTTTTAGAAAAAGGTTCAAAAAATGGAACTATCTCCGATGTAAATGGAAAATTTTCGATTGATATTTCAAATCAATCATTATTAAAGATCTCTTATATTGGATATTCTTCGTTGGAGATCGAAATAGGGGATCAGCCAACCATTGTTGCCGTTCTAAAGGAAAATGAAAGAAACCTTGATGAAGTTGTGGTTGTTGGTTTCGGTTATCAAAAGAAGGAATCTGTTGTAGGGGCCATCTCATCGGTTAAAGCTGCAGATATTATTCAAACTCCGGTTGCAAATATTAGCAATGCCTTAAATGGAAGATTGCCAGGGCTTATTGCGATGCAACGTCAGGGTGAACCTGGTAGAGATGATGCCGAAATTTACATTCGTGGAAAATCAACCCTTGAAGGTGCTGCTGCCACTCCGCTCGTTTTGGTTGACGGAGTAGAACGTAGCTTTACGGAATTGGATGCCAATGAAATCGAAACAATTTCAATACTGAAAGATGCTTCGGCTACAGCAGTTTATGGTGTAAGAGGTGCAAATGGTGTCATTTTGGTAACTACCAAAAGGGGTACTGAAGGTCCCGCAAAAATTCAATTTTCTTCACAGGTAGGATTACAGAATCCGACCCGTTCTCCTAAATTCAGAGATGCTCAATTAACTGCCGAATTATATCAGGAAGGTTATTTCAATGATAACAAAAATGCAGATGGAACCGGTAAATTATTCTATTCTAATAACCAATTAGCAGCAATTGCCCGTTCGGTACTTGGTACTGCAACACCAGATGAAAAGTTGTTATACCCGAATAACAATTGGTTTGATGAGCTTACTCAAAGTAATGCTCCCCAACAACAGTACAATTTAAATATAAGTGGTGGAAATAAAGCCATAAAGTATTTTATATCTGGCGGATATCTTAGTCAGGGAAGCTATTTTAAAGACTTGTCTTCAGAATATTATGTTGGTCAAAAAAATTATGATAGTAATTTTAAATTTGATCGTTATAACTTTCGTTCCAATGTGGACGTAAATGTTACCAAAGATTTCACTGCTACTCTGAATTTAGCAGGTCGTTTAGAAAAAATAAACTCTCCAAATGTTAGTACGCAAGCACTTTATTCCTATTTGTATGGAATTACCAGTTTGCTTTCACCAATAGCTTATCCGGGTATTGGATTTGCTGAACTTCCAAACATGGATAACCCCGCTGCTTTACTCACTCAAAATGGATTTCAAAATCAGACTAAAAGCAATATTGAATCCTCAATAATTTTGAAATACAATTTAGATTTTATTACTAAAGGTCTTAAAGCAAGAGCAAATGTAAGCTTCGATAGCCAGTTCAGTTATACTGCCATTTACTGGGAAGGATACGATACATATAAACGTGATTGGTCAAATACAGAACAAGCCGTTTATCAACAAGCAAAAAAAGGTTCTGCATTATCGTACACCAGTGGAACATATTGGAATACCAACAAACAATATGCAGAATTTGGATTGGATTATAACCGGACATTTGGGAAACATAATGTAACCGGCTTAGTATTGTACAACCAACAAGAATACCGGAATGGTGCAAATACACCGTATGTTTATCAGGGGCTTGTAGGACGAACAACCTATAGTTACGATAAAAAATATTTAGGTGAAGTAAACATAGGATACAATGGTTCTGAAAACTTTGCACAAGGAAAGCGATTTGGATTTTTCCCGGCAGTTTCATTGGGTTGGGTTGTATCTGAAGAAAAATTTATGAAAAAACTTGATTTTGTTTCATTTCTTAAAGTGCGTGGATCATATGGAGAAGTAGGAAATGATAAATTATATATTGGAGGTGTTGAGCAACGGTTCCTGTATTATAACGATTATGCTCAAAGCGGAGGATACAGGTTTGGTAGTAATTATTTGTTGTGGAATGGAATTATGGAAGGCCGTATTGGAAACAACGACGTAACCTGGGAACGGGCAAAAAAATCAAATATAGGAATCGAAGCCAATTTCTTTAATTCAAAACTTGGATTAGTTATGGATGTTTTTAACGAGGATCGTTCGAATATTTTGATTTCACAAGCAAATACAGTTCCTAAAACGGGTGGTGCTCAATTACCTGCTGCAAATAAAGGGATAACCAATAATCATGGATTTGAAGTTGAATTAACTCACCGCAGTAAAATAGGTGAATTCAATTATTTTGTGAAAGGGAATTACACCTTTGCACGCAATAAAATTATTTCGATTGATGAACCAACTTCAATCGCATCATGGCAACGACAAGAAGGCAAACCGATAGGACAACCAATAATGTATGAATGTATTGGACTCTTCCAATCTGCTGCTGATATTGCAGGTTCCCCTTCACAGGCAGCTATCGGTGTCCCCATGGTGGGCGATCGCAAATACCGTGATTATAATGGTGATGGTGTAATTAACACGCTCGACCGATTTGCTTCGGGTTATAGTAATATCCCCGAAATTTCGTATGGTTTTTCATTTGGAGGAAACTATAAAGGTTTTGATTTCAGCGTTTTGTTACAAGGCGTGGATCATGTTTCCTTGACATTCTGGAAAGGTCAGAACAATAATGAAGTCGACAGATGGAATCCGTTTTTAACTGCAGAACAAAATGCAAATGCAACTTATCCAACTTTACACTCCAATGCAGGTAGTGGTGGAGCTTTAAATAATGGTGTGACTTCTTCTGGTCTATTTGGAAACGTATATGACGGAGCATATTTAAAATTGAAAAATGTAGAAGTAGGATATTCCTTGCCAAAATCATGGATAAAATCAATCGGAATCAGTTCAGCACGTATTTACACAAATGGAGTAAACCTTGCTATTTTAATGGATCATTTGAGATACATTGACCCGGAAGCAGGTTCTGGTGATGGTACATTTTATCCTCAAATGAGAGTTGTAAACTGTGGTTTTAATATAACATTTTAAAAATCAACTTCGATGAATACTATAAAAAATATAAAGTGGTTAATCCCGCTCATTTTTGCAACAATTATTACATCCTGTTCGGAAGATTTTCTGGACAGAGCACCCACTTCCGCACTGAACGAACAACAAGTTTTTAACGATATACAGTTAACCCGGCAATATCAACTTCGATTATATCAAACGCTTCGTGGCGGTTTCCAATCCTTTGTGAACGGCGATTTTACAGACAGTTGGGGTTATGATTTGATCTCAAACATGGATGATCATTGTATGGGGTCAAAAAATGATAATGGTACCTTTGAAATGATCAGCGGGGGCTGGATGACCCGTGGCGAGAATTCCAACTGGGGGAATGCATTTGAAGTGGCAAGAAGATGGAGATTTTCGTATCAATCGATACGTGCGATTAATATATTTCTGGAAAACTATAAAAACACACCCTTAACAACTGATGCGGATCGTCTTGAAATGAAGACTATGGTTGGTGAGGCCTACTTTTTAAGAGCACATCATTATTTTGAATTAGTAAAACGTTGGGGAGGGGTACCGCTTGTTTATAAAGTAATGCAAGCAAGTGATGATCAACGACTACCCCGACAAAATATTAGTGTTTGTATTGATTCTATAGTTTCCGATTGTAATAAAGGAGCTTCTTTAATGGATACAGTTGTCTCATCCTCTCAATGGCTTGGACGTGCTACAAAAGGAGCTGCCATGGGATTAAAAGCACGGACTTTACTCTGGGGAGCAAGTCAATACTGGTCAACGCGTGGTTCAGGAATTCCCTGGTCGGATGCAGCAAAAGCAGCGTTAGATGTAATTAATCTGAACGTGTATCATTTGATGCCAAATTACCGGGATGTATTCCTCAAAACATTTAATTCGGAAGTTATTTATTGTCAGAATACAGCCCCAAAAAATATGTGGGATTTGTATATGTGGACTCCAAATTTTCTTGGTGGATTGACTTACGGAAATTTTCAACCGACACAGGAATTTGTGGATTGCTATGAAATTAAAAACAATACTACAGGTCAATACGTGAATTTCGACCGGAATAATCCCGACCATGTAGCCAATATGTATAATAAAAACAGACGCGACCCGCGTTTTAATCAATCCATGATTTACAATGGTGCAAATTGGCAAGGCATTACCTGCGAATACTTTACCGGTGGAAATTTGGGTTATCAAACAGTAGGTAGTTTAGCATCATACTTCTATACCGGTTATTGTTTTACAAAATATTGGGATGAAAACGTTCTTGTAGGAACTGTAAATGGTGTTGCCAGAAAAGGTAATCCGATTTTGAACTGGATTTTTTTACGCTATGCCGATATTCTATTAATGTATGCTGAGGCTCAGAATCAGGCAGGTGGCCCAAACTCTTCGGCAGATGGTAGTGGAAAAACAGCCTTATGGGCCATCAATCAGGTTCGTCAACGTGCAGGAATCAGCGATTTGCCATCATCTATTTCACAGGCTGATTTTGATGTTAAATTGAGAAATGAACGTTCGGTAGAACTTTGTATTGAAGACCAGCGGTTTTTTGATGTTCGCAGATGGGGAATCGGTGAAGTGTTGGCACGTGATTTACATAAAGTTATGTGTACCAAAAATTTGGATGGAACCTTTGTGTATGATTTATCTCAAACTGTTGGACCTCTGAGAAAACATTATGATAATCCGGATCAATATATTTTGTATCCAATTAATATCGAAGAAGTTCAGAGAAATCCAAATTTAACTCAGAATCCGGGTTGGCAGGATATTATTAGAAATTAAGGCTGTTACTTAAAGCAAATAATTAAATGAAAATCACCTCACACTACCATAAAAAACAACATTTTATGATGATGAAAACAAAAAATATAAAATCAAGATATACTATCTTACTGACTTTAGGGTTTATCGTTCTTTTCATTGCACCTTTAAGTGCATTTGGACAAACTTACTACTCTAAGGCATCAACCGATACCACTGTCACAATTGGTTATAATATTAAAACGAATACCTCTGCAATTTCGATGATTAAGGGAAGTGATATCGAAACACATGCAACCGACAATTTAAGCAATGCACTTGGCGGACTTCTTACCGGCTTGTCTGCTCAACAAATGGGTGGAGTACCCGGATCAGATGGAAGTAGCCTGTGGTTGCGTGGTTATCGTACCTTATCAGGAGGATACTCCCAACCTTTAATTTTGATTGATAATGCTCCGGGCGATTATAGCTTCTTAGATCCGAATGAAATTGAATCTATTAAAGTACTTAAAGATGCTGCATCAACAGCTATTTACGGACAACGTGGCGCAAATGGGGTAATTCTGGTTACAACCAAAAGAGGAAAGGCCGGTAAAATGTCGATTAAATTAAATGCACAAACCGGTTTTCAGGAATTAGTAGGTTTGCCCACATTTTTAAATTCGTATGAATATGGCAAGTTGTTTAATGAAGCTAAATTTAACGAAGGTAATACAACTCCTTTTTACGACGATGCTACGTTGGATAAATACAGAGATCAGACCGGAAATAATATTTATACGAATCCAAGTGTAGATTATATTGGTCAGTTTCTGAAACCAACAGCACCCATTCAACGCTATTCATTAAGTATTTCGGGTGGAAGTAATTTTGCAAAGTACAATATTGTTCTGGGAATCATGGATCAACAGGGCTTTTACAAATATGCAGTTAATGATCCGAAGTATTCAACCAATGCCAGTTCTACCCGTTACAATATACGCACCAATCTGGATGTTCAAATCAATAAACGTTTGAATATCTTATTCAATCTATCGGGTCAAATGACACGAAACAAATCTCCTTACGTTGGAAATTCAACTATTTGGAGTACGATTATGCACGAACTTCCAAATTCATATCCGATTTATACACCAACGGGCAACTTAGGTGGTACCTCTACCAAATTCAATAATCCTGTAGGGTTAATGTCACGGTCAGGTTATCAGGAAGTGAATAACCGAAACATGCAGGCTATGCTGGAAGCAAACCAACAACTTGATTTTATCACTCCGGGTCTTACAGCCACTTTATCAGCAGCCTATAATGGGTTCAATACCTATGGTTATCAAAAAAAGCAGGAATTTGCTGTTTATAGTGTTGATGAATTCTTGAAAGAAACAAAGTATGGATTAGATAAGCCATTAAGCGATGGAACGGATCTGAGCAATGATATGAATTACAGTACATCACTTTGGGCTTCTGTTAATTATGATCGGACATTTGGAGATCATTCCATTCAGGCAAAAGTTATGAGTTATTTGGATAAAAAGGCAATACCACGTTATTCACCTTATGTAAACCTCAATAATGGAGTAACAGTAAATTATGGGTTTTTAAATCGTTATTTCCTGGGTGGAACACTTTCATACTCTGGTAATGATAATTATGCACCAGGTAATCGCTTTGGACTTTTCTATTCGGTTTCCGGCGCATGGGATGTTCATAAAGAATCATTCTTTGAAAAAAGTGCCGTTCTGACTGCATTGAAGTTACGATCTTCGTATGGTTTGGTTGGTAATAATGGCCAGGTTACTACACAACGTTATTTATATCAAACTCAATATACTACAGGAGAAGGTTATCCTTTTGGAACAACTTATTCATCCTCAAATGGAACGTTGGAATCGCAAGCCGGAAATCCATTTTTTACCTGGGAAAAATCAAAACAGTTTAATATCGGTATCGATGGTGGCTTATTCAAAAAAATTTATTTTTCGTTTGATTATTACACTGATAACCGGTTTGATATGTTGGCTTCACCAATGAATAAACTATCCGATATTTTCGGTTCAACTTTATCCTATACTAACATTGGTAAAGTGAATTCTAAAGGCTTTGAGGTTGTTTTAGGTGTAAATGAAAAAGTGGGTGATTTCAGGTTAAATCTTGAATTGAATGCAACATTCTCTGATAATAAGGTAATTGAAAATGGAGAAGTAAACGGATTATTCTCAAATCAACAAGCTATCAGCAAACAAAGTTTCGGCGAATGGGGATTGAAAAGTTTAGGTTTCTTTTACGATGCAGCTGATGTCACCAACAGTCCAGTTCAGAAATTTGGAACGTATGCTCCCGGCGATGTAAAATATGCTGATTTGAACGGAGATAATGTAATTGATGCCAATGATAGAACCTTACTTGGTGGCACAGGCATTCCAAACTTGTTTACTTCGGCTAACTTAAAACTTTCATTCAAAGGATTTGATCTAGGAGTTCAGTTTGTAGGACTTTTCAATAGACAAGTCTATATTCCTTCTGAATTTAGTAATGCCATTCCAAACGGAGGTAAATTAGCCGTAGGAGCTTACCAACGCTGGGCTAATTATACCGATCAAAATGGAGATCTTATAGATACAAGAGGAACTGCCATTTATCCACGGTTATTAACTGCTGTTTCCACGAATAATACTCAAAATTCAACTCAAAATATTAAAGCAGCTGACTTTATTCGCTTAAAGAATATTGAGATTGGTTACTCTTTGCCTAAAGTGTGGATGAAAGCAATCAGATTGGAAAATATCAGGCTTTTCTGCAACGGCTATAATTTAGCACTGCTATATGACGAAGCGAAAGTAGGAGATCCTGAATATCCCGGTGCACCTATCTGGAGTTATGGTAAAACAAGAATCCTTAGTTTCGGGGCTTCAGTTAGTTTCTAATGCTTATTATTTAATACTCAAAGAATATGAAATCCATAAAATTATTAAAATATCTCTTACTAACAGTGATTATTGCGCTTAGTTCATGCGATTCACTCTTAGACAAACAGTTTGATGACACTTTGTCTGATGCTCAGATTCTGCGTGACCCAAGTCTGATGATGGGTTTACAGACCAGTATTTACAATTACATGCCACGTAATGATTATTCTTACAATATAATTGGTAGTGCCATGCTTGATTGTGCTACTGATGATGGTATGGAATCAAGTGGTTCGTCTGACATTCACAATATGACAAATGGTGCCTGGAGTCCAACTAAAACTATTGATGATCAGTGGTCACGGTTATATAAAGGAATCCGAAAATGTTATTTATTTTTCAAATATATTGACCAATCGACAGTAACGAATAATATTGTGTTGGATGCAAATGGAAAACCAACTGAAAACTCTCAATTGCGCGAACGGTTAAAAGCAGAAACGGTCTTTTTGAAAGCATTATTCTACTCCGAATTGATAAAACGGTATGGAAATGTACCTATGGTAACATCGATACTGGCACCGGATACCGCCTTACTTGACATCCCCCGCACTCCTTATGCTGTTGTGGTAGATTCTATTGTAAAATGGTGTGATCAGGCTTCCGCAATTTTACCTGTCGTTTATTCCGATGGTGCAAAGGGTCATGCAACTAAAGGTGCTGCCCTAATGCTAAAATCAAGAACTTTACTTTATGCAGCGAGTCCATTGAATAATCCTATCAATGATAAGGAAAAATGGCGTTTAGCTGCAGAAGCAGCAAAAGCAGTCATTGATTTCAGCGAAAGTAACAGTAACGTTTATGCACTGAACAATGTTTTTGCCACTCCTTTTTCGACGCCATTCGACAAAGAAATCATTATGCCGGGTAAGTATTATAATCGGAACGATATTGAGTTCAGCAATGTACCGAATGGGTATTCCAAAGGGCAGGGACATACAAATCCAACTCAAAATTTGGTTGATGCTTTTGAAATTAAAGTCAATGGAATTTATGTAACTTATGATAAGACCAATCCGACTCACGAAGCAAATATGTATTCGGTCGATCGTGATCCACGACTTTTAGCAACAGTTTTATATAATGGTGTTACTTTTAAAACACGTAAAGTTGAAACCTTTGTTGGTGGATTGGATGGACTGAATAAAACAATTGATTACACTAAAACGGGCTATTACCTGAAGAAATTTGTATTGCCCGAGATTAATCTGGATCTTGGAACTGCCATGAAACCTCGCGCCTGGATACTTTATCGTTATGCCGAAGCATTGCTTAATTATGCCGAAGCACAAAATGAATATTTAGGTTCTCCTGATGCCTCAGTTTATCAACGCTTAAGTCAAGTTAGGGTAAGAAGTATGGGAATTGCCGGAAATTTGGATGCATCACTTAACTGGACAAAAGAACAAATGCGTGCGAGGATTCAAAATGAATGCCGTGTAGAATTTGCTTTTGAAGAACATCGATTCTGGGATGTTCGACGATGGAATAAAGGCAGTGAGTTGTTTAATGTTCCGATTTACGGAATATCTATATCAAAAAGTGGTACAACTTTAACTTCCACGCGCTTTAAAGTCGAAGATCGGGTATTTTCTCCTCAAATGTATTTTTGCCCTATTTCACAATACTCTGTTTTGAAAGCTCCTATTACAGGGCAAACAGATAGTTGGAAGTAAAATAAATTGTGTTGTTTCGTTGAATCGGGTTAGTTTAAAAAATATTTCATATGAACAGAAGTTTTTTAAATTACCCGAATAAACAATTGATATTCAATTTTGTAATTAAAATAATTTATGAGACGAATGAATAAAGCATTTAAAATGTTCCCCTTTTTCTGCATACCTTTATTGGTAATGTGTACAACAGTAAATCCACCTGATTCGGAATTTACGCATAAAATTGTAACAAAAGCATTTACCGAAGCTGCTGGTATTGTCCCAAATCCGGGTCAGGGTTTTTTAAGTAGCACCCGATTTTCAAGCACCATAACTTATTTGCGGTTACAATGGGAACAGCTTGAACCACAACCTGCAGTATATGACTGGACGGTAATAGATAATGCCATTAAAAATCTTGATGTAAAAAATGGTGGTTCCATTGGGTTACGGATTATGTCATGCAGTTCTCATAGTCCTGGATATTACTGTTCGCCGAAATGGCTCTTTGACGAAGGTTGTAAAGGAACTGAATACACTATTACAATACCAAATTCATCACAAGGGGGTGCTCTTATTCCAAGAATTGACCCAATTTATGACGACCCAATTTTTCTGAGACGACATGCTGAATTTCTGAAAGCTTTGGGTGATAAATACCGTAATGTTCCACAGATTAATATTGTTGATATTGGATCTTACGGAAACTGGGGTGAATGGCATGCGGATTATTCTCCATCGGTTTCGGTTGATGTACGAAAGAAATTTGTGGATATGTACATTGCAGCTTTCCCAAACAAGAAGCTGGTTTTTATGACTGATGACGATAAAACGTTACCTTATGCATTGACTTTTGGAATCGGATTACGGCGCGATGGCGTGGGTTCTCCGACCCTGGAGCAACAATGGTCAGGTTCTTCCCGTTATGCAGCAGCCATAGGCATGGCAGACCAATGGAAAAAAGCACCGGTGGTTTTTGAATGGTGGACAAATTACAGCGATATGCTTACAAAAGGTTGGTCTTTTGAATCGTCTGTGAATTTTATGATTAACAATCATGTATCTGTTATCAATGATAATATAGGAACAGTTCCTGATGATAAAATGCCAATCCTTCAAAATCTGGCAAAGATTGCCGGAGCTCGAATTGTTTTAAACAGTGTTTCAAACATGAATGTGGCTAAAAAAGATTCAACTTTAAGTATCAGTCTGGATATTACGAATAAAGGTGTAGCCAAAATTTATGACAAATTCGTATTAAGGTTCTTTTTATATGATTCTACCGGAAATATACAGTTTAAATCTGATGGTGTAAGTAGTCCGAACGATTGGTTGCCGGGAAATTATAAGTTTACAGAATCGTTTAAAATTCCTGCAACATTAGAATCAGGCACCTATAAAATTGGCATTGGAATTACAGATCCAACCGGTTTACTCCCAATGTTTAAATTCGCAATTACTTTAATTCCAAGGGATGTGTCATATTTGGTAAGTGAAGTGAAAGTCCAATAATAATATTGTAATAAATCATTTTTTTTTCAACAAATAATCTATTCAAAAATGAAAATAATCAAGTTTATCCAAAATTTAACAGCATTCATAATTCTTTTAGTGGCGTTTTCAGCTCTATTTACAAGTTGTCAGGATCCGGTAAAAGCACCAATAAGTAGCGAGAAAAAAATTGTCAGTTTTTATTTTCTAAAAACCTTAAACTTAGCACTGATAAAAGACACAGTTTTTGGAGCTGTTAATGAAACCGACCATACTGTTTCGGTTGTAATTCCTCAAACAGGGTTTAATATTACTTCATTAAAAGCCAGTTTTACAACCACTGTATTAACATCCATAGCTATTGGTAAGAAACCACAGGAAAACGGTAGCACACAGAATAATTTTACAACTCCTCAAAGTTATACCGTTACTGCACTGGATGGATCTACACAAACTTATCTAGTAACTGTTACTGTTCAATCAACTATTGCATATTTAATTGACAGAATAATGTTCAATTCGAAAATTAACAAGGTACATCTTACATCTGCTGATTTAAGCATTAATCTACTGAAAATTTAATCCCACTCTCTTCTTTTTTTTGATTCAGATTTATTCAATCTGACAGTAAAGTAACAATTTAAGAAACTGATGTTTAAGTTTTATAATTTAACTACGTGCGATTCGGTTCGTGTGTAGGCTTCACTTCTACATCTTTATATTGACTAAATTATTTCTTTTTAAAGTATGTGTTCTCGATCGCTAACTAACAGGTATGTCGTGTTATGATAAGGAAAGTAATTATAAATGTATTATTTGTATTCTTAAGTATTTGTGGATTCTCACAAAATTATACTCGCTCAACTGATTTGCTTGATAACGGTTGGAAGTTCAATTTAGGAGAATGCAAAGATGCATTCTCAGTTAATTTCGATGATTCAAAGTGGGAAAGCATTTCAGTTCCACACGACTGGGCAATAAATAAGCCTTTCGACCTGAATCAGGATATGCAGTGGGTACAGGTAAAGGAAGATGGCGAAAAAGAAGCGAAACTAAGAACCGGTCGGACCGGAGGATTGCCCATTTTTGGAGTGGGTTGGTATCGTAAAACAATCGAAATACCAGTATCCGCAAAGGGTAACTGTTTTTTTGTGGAATTTGATGGGGCAATGAGTCAGGCGAAAGTTTATTTCAATGATGAATATATTGGTGAATGGCCATATGGTTACAGTTCTTTTTCATTCGATTTAACAAAGTATGTTCTATGCGGACAAAAAAATGTGCTGTCAGTTCGGTTAGAGAACCAACCCGAATCTTCTCGTTGGTATTCAGGTGCCGGTATTTATAGAAATGTGCGGTTTGTAACTACCGAACCAATTCATGTAGCTCATTGGGGAACATATATTACTACTACCGAAATCTCTGACAAAAAAGGGACAATCGCCATTCAAACCAGAGTCATAAATCATTTTGAAAAAACTGAAAAGATTGAACTTGTAACTGAAATTTATAATCAAAAAGGAGAAAAAGTTACAGAATCAAAGGAAGTTCAAAGTTTTACCGGTGAAGGTATGTTTTATCAAAAACTTACCGTAAATAATCCCGGACTCTGGGACATTGAATCGCCAGTCAGATACAGGGCTGTAAGTAAAATATATGTCAGTAAGATATTGAAAGATACTTATGAAACTCCTTTTGGCTTTCGCTCGATTCATTTTGATAAAGAGAAAGGCTTTTTTCTCAATGGCAAATGTGTTAAAATTAAAGGGGTTTGTTTACACCATGACTTAGGTCCGTTAGGTGCAGCAGTGAATTTCAGGGCTACACAACGCCAACTCGAAATTATGAAAGAAATGGGTTGCAATGCCATTCGAACTTCTCATAATCCTCCTTCTCCCGAGTTACTCGAACTTTGCGATAGTATGGGTTTGGTTGTAATGGTTGAGTCATTTGACGAATGGAAAAAGGGTAAAAGTGTGAATGGATACAACCGTTTTTTTGACAAATGGGCTGAGAAAGACATGGTGGCCATGATTCATCGTGACAGAAACCATCCATCAGTTATTATGTGGAGCATAGGTAACGAAATCCGCGAACAGGATGAAATTAACGGCAAACAAACTGCTCATTTCCTTGCGGACATTTGTCGTCGCGAAGATCCCACCCGTCCTGTTACAGCTGGATTCGATAAACCAACCGGAGCTTTGAAGAACGGACTTACCGATGTAGTTGACTTAGTTGGGTTTAATTATAAACCATGGTTGTATAAAAAAGTACATGAAGATCATCCAAATTATATTATATACGGAAGTGAAACAGCCTCAACACTTAGTTCAAGAGGTGTTTACAAATTTCCGGTAATAGAAAATAAAAACCCGTGGTACGACGATTATCAAACCTCCAGTTATGACCTTGATTATGCAGGATGGGCATCAACTCCTGATACTGAATTTGCAATGCAGGACGAATGTAATTTTTCCTTGGGTGAATTTGTATGGACCGGATTTGATTATTTGGGCGAACCAACACCTTATAACGAAGGAACACCTGCTAAAAGCTCCTATTTTGGAATTGTTGATTTGGCCGGATTGAAAAAAGACCGCTTTTACCTTTATCAAAGTCGCTGGAGTAAAACTCCAGTATTACATTTACTTCCACACTGGAACTGGGAAGGAAAAGAGGGTGATACCATTCCGGTATTTTGCTATACAAATTTCCCCAAAGTGGAGCTTTTTGTAAATGGTAAAAGTATGGGAATTAAAGAAAAGAGCATGAGCGGTAAATATGAAAAATACCGCCTGATGTGGAGAAATGTTGTATATCAACCGGGTGAAATAAAAGCTGTTGCCTTTGATAATAAAGGGAAAGCAGTTGCTAATGAAGTTATTAAAACTGCAGGAACTCCAACTTGCATAAAACTCACAGCCGATAGAACCATTATTCAAGCCGATGGAAAAGATTTATCATTCGTGACAATCGAAATAATTGATAAAGATGGCAACCTATGTCCAAATGCACAACGTTTACTTTTCTTCAAAACTGAAGGTGTTGGAACATTGAAAGCTCTTTGTAATGGTGATCCCACAGATTTGACCTCATTTGCTTCTAATTATATGAGAGTATTTAATGGAAAAATGGTTGCAATTGTCAGATCTTCAAAATCATCTGGAGAAATAAAATTGTCAGTTTCAGGAGAAAGATTATTAGCCAAAGAAATACGTATTCAAACAAGAATTACAAAGTAATCACCAAGATTCAATTAGCTTTTTTTCGGAAATGTAATAATAACCGACACTATAAATATTATCACAATGAGAAACAAAACCAATTTATTTATTATTCTGTTGATAACATGCAGTTTTGGAATATCGGCTCAAAAAGCAAAACCAACTGTTTTCACTATTGGTGATTCAACCGTTCAGATTTGGGGTGTGACGGATTATCCAAAAACAGGCTGGGGACAATTGATAAACTTATTTTTCAACAAAGATAGTATTGCAATTAGTGACAAAGGAATTGGTGGAACCAGTTCTGTGACTTATTATAACAATTATTGGGCAGGAGTTAAATCGAACATAAAAGCCGGTGATTTTGTATTTATTCAGTTTGGAATTAACGATGGTTTTCAAACTATCAATCCTGCCACTACTTTCAAAGATTATCTTACCAAATTCGCTACTGAAACACAAGCAATTGGTGCTATTCCGGTTTTAATGACTCCCATGAATAAAAATAGTGCTACCGCTGGTTCGTGGGGAACTTTTCCGGATGCAGTACGTCAATTAGCAACTGCATTGAACATTCCATTAATCGATTTAGATGCTTCAAGTAAGGCATTATTTAGTTCTGTTGGCTATAATTATGCAACTAATTTCATTTTTATGAATTTAGCTCCCGGTGATTATACGACCTATCCTACAGGAAATGTGGATAATACTCACTTTCAGGAAATGGGAGCCATTGAAATGGTAAAATTAGTTATACAAGGGATTAAAAATCTTAGTTCTGATGTTAATGTGAAAACACTGATTCCATATCTTAACCCAACTTATAAAGTCACATTTAACTCAAATAATTCCGTATTGGGAACTACTACACGAAGTGAATATTTCCCTGCCGGAATCAGAGTCACAGCCAAAGCATTGGCAAATTCATTCGGCAAGTTTAATAGCTGGAGCGGAGATATTTCTGCTACAACGCCAATAGACACTTTTATAATGGGGAAAGCTGACAAAGTAATTAATGCCAACTTTACCAGCTTAATTGCTCAAAACAAACTCTTGAACGGTAATTTTGCTGAATGGTCAACCCAGCAGGTTTCATGCAATAAAGGACTTGTAAGCCTTGTTTATCCAACCAATTGGGCATTTAACGGTCAATATAAAGGGGTTACACAATGGGGCGATATAATTTTCAAAAGCAAAGCCGGAGCAAGTCCAAACGGAAATGTTGATGTTGAAATTGGCGGTTATGCCACGGCTTATACCGATACCATGTTTCAAATGGTAACGTTAACAGCAGGAAAATACAGCTTTTCAGGAGCATTCAGAGGTGGAAGCGTCGGAACAGCTTCGGTTAATTTAATCATTAATCAAGCCGGTCAATCAACAAATCTTATAAAAACATCCATTCCCGGTTTAGTTGGCTTTAATGGAACAACTTTCACAACGTATACAACCGACGTAATTATACCAACAAATGGCATTTATAGAATTGCTGTTTCTGCCACCAATCCAAGTGGTGGATGGATTTGGCTTCAATGTGCTGATTTTTCATTCGGAAAATCAAAACCTACTGTTCATACTATTGGTGATTCTACTGTTCAAACCTGGAATGCAGCAAATTATCCAAAAACTGGTTGGGGACAGGAATTGAGTTTTTTCTTAAATCAGGATAGCGTTGCAGTTGACAATAAAGCTGTGAGTGGCACAAGTTCAATGACATTCTACAACACTTACTGGACAGGACTGAAACCAACTATCAAAACCGGAGATTATGTTTTTATTCAGTTTGGAATTAACGATGGAAGTCTTGATCCATCAACAACATTTAAAAATTACCTTACCAACTATATTACCGAAACACAGGCTTTAGGAGCATTTCCTGTTTTAATTACGCCTATGAATAACAATAACTTGCCAAATGGTTCATGGGGTCTTTATCCCGAGTCAATACGCCAATTAGCAACTTCATTAAACGTGCCATTAATCGATTTGGATACTTCTAGTAAAGCATTGCTTGCTTCTGTTGGGAATATTTATTCAACAAATTTTATTTTTTTGAATCTTGCTGCCGGTGATTATTTAAATTACACGAACGGAAATGTGGATAATACACATTTTCAGGAAATGGGAGCTATTGAAATGGCAAAATTAGTTGTGCAGGGAATTAAAAACCTAAACACGGATGTGAATGTCCGGAAATTAATTCCCGGAATAA
>Ga0302215_10000270_pt1 | contig 38998 bp, 34 predicted proteins | sample II_Fen_N3_1_FD_194580 | JGI IMG/M metagenome (GOLD analysis project Ga0302215, IMG submission 194580) | Peat permafrost microbial communities from Stordalen Mire near Abisko, Sweden - II_Fen_N3_1 | ecosystem: Environmental > Terrestrial > Soil > Wetlands > Permafrost | place: Sweden: Abisko... | reverse complement strand
ACAACATGATAAAAATTGTTTTGAAAACTTTTTGACGTTGCGTCTTATTTAGAAAGCCCAACAAAAAAGCCATGACAATATAAACAACTCCTACATGCATTCCGCTGACAGACAGAATATGCATAGTTTAAATATATGTAGTGGTAATAGAAAAAACACTATATTTGTACACAAAACAATAAAAAATATAAAATATCAGAATTGGGCATAATGGAAAAGGTAGTAATATACAGTCGGGTATCAACAGGTATGCAATCAACAAATCGTCAGGATTACGATTTGTTAGATTTTTGTAAAAGAGAGAATTATGAGGTAGTAAAAATTTATAACGAAACTGTATCAGGTTTAAAAAAGAATGATGATAGACCTGAATTAAAGTCTATGATTGAATTTGTAACTAACAAATCTAACAATATTGATGGTGTGATAGTTACCGAAATTTCAAGATTAGGCAGAAAATTAAGTCACGTTTTAGCAAACATAGACATGTTTACAGACTCAAAGGTTTTCGTTCAATCTACATCTACAAACATCATTAGAACATTAAAAAAAGACAAAAGTAGAGATGAACATGCTTTTTTAATGTTGGGCATAATGGGCAGTATAGCGCAAATGGAACGTGAAACAATTGTCCAAAGGAGTAAATCGGGCATTAGAGAAAAAATAAAAGAGAATCTTAGTTTTTCTGGAGGAAAATATACTCCCTATGGATATACCAAAATAAATAAAAGATTAATTATAAATGAGGAAGAAGCTGAAGCTGTAAGACTGATTTTTAATATGTCTTTAAGTGGCAATGGTTGTACGAGTATTGCAAAAGAAATGAATAAAACACCTCATAAAACAAGAAGGTATAAAAATGGTGATATAGAGACGTTTAATGGAAATGCCAGAAAAGCAGAAAGTTTTGGATGGACTAATAGTACAATTTGGACAATGTTAACAAATAAACTATATAAAGGTGTTAGAGAAATAAATGATGATTTAGATGATGGCACTGAAAGGACTACCATAGTAAAATCACCTATCATTATTGATGAAAAGACATTTGATGATGTACAAGAAAGGTTGAAAAGCAGAAAAAATAAGATTGGTATAAAACGAAAATTTGATTATATAATTAAAAACGAAAAATTTGAATGTGGATTATGTGGTCGCACTTATTATCCATTAAATCGAAATGTAATAGTCGGCAAAATAGGGAAACATGATAGTAGATATATGTGCTTAAGTAGAAAATACTTTACTGGTAAAAACAAATCTTTAAATTGTGGTAATTATGGGATTGGCATTGACAAAATGACATCATCAGTATGGTATTTTTTAAGAAGACAGACGGAACTTGAAAGACAATTAAAAAAATCAATTGAGAATTCAACAATAAAAAATGAAATTGGGTTATTAGAAAACTGTATTAGTTTTACTAGTAAATCATTACGAAAATTAGAACTAAGAAAAGATACATTAATTGAAATGAGACTAAATGACCAAATAGAAATAGATGATTATACTAAAAATTACGCTCTAATTATATCGCAAAGAGAGAAATTATCTGATGAACTACAAACATTAAAAAACAAACTATCTAATCTAAATGAACTTCAAAGAAAACAGTCTAACTTAAATGAAATAATTAGAACAATGAAAGGTTCTTCAGATTTAATGAGAAAATATGTAAATGAAATAGTACGAAAAATAGTGATTTATCCTGTCAAAGAAAGTAAATTAAAATTTTCAAATCACGCATCTGATAAAATGATTGTTATTGATATGTTTCTATTTGCTAATGAAACACCGATAACATATACTATCAATCAGAGGTCAAACAAGATATTACGACTAATAAAAGGTGAATTTAATTATAAAACATTCAGTTTAGTTGGAAATACTGAAAATATGACTAAAAGAACAGAACAAATAATTCATGAAATAAAAATCGGTTTATTATAAAGAAACCAAAGAATTGCCCAATAGATAATCCTTATATTTGAACAACTTAAAATAAATCCATTATGGAAGTACACATTATTTCTTTACTTTATGACAATAAATATTTAACAACATTACATGAAATATTATCTCAAGCGGGTGATGAAATAAAATTTACTATTGTTGAAAATTTTATGCCAGAAAAACTGTTAAATATGCTTGCGCCAAATCTTCAAAATGCTGAAAACGAAAAACTTAGATTTGAAGATCTATTTGGAATTTGTAGTATTTATAGGAACTCAAGAAACATTCAAGATGAAATATATGTAGTTTTCATTTCACCATTTGCGAATTCAGATGATTGGTTTAGCGCAGTTAATGGTGAAGATATTTTTATTTATCCTAAATCTTGGGAAAACATTGTAAACATTTTACCTGATCAGGAAATATATGCAACAGCATACAATATAATAGTTAATTTATTTCAGTCTTTATTAGAAATAACCTATAAAAATTACGAAAATCATCCTAATATAATTCATATGGTTAGTATTGGTTGTTTAAATGATTTTTGCAAAAGAAGGGCAGAATATATAATTAAGTTACGTACAGGTTATATTTGCGATCGATGCATTGAAGCTGCAAATGAAAAGAACATTTCAAATGATATTATTATTCAATTATATTTAACTATTAAACATATTAGAAAAAAATTTATGAACTTCGATAGAATTGTCGAAGTATTCGAACCAGAAAAGCTAACAATAACTTCAGATGGTGATATAATAGTTGGAAGTAAGACATTAAAACTTCCGGCATTACAAAAAACAATATATATATTATTCATCAATCATTTAGATGGTATTGATGCACGAAAATTACAATCAGATTATCTTGAAGAATTAAAAAAAATTTATAGTCTATTCAGAAATAGAAATTTTACTAATCCGATTGAAAATCTAAGATATCCAAATTTCCAATATCATAAAAGTTGTTTGAATAAAAGCCTCAAATATCAAATAGGAAAATACAAGTCAGAAAACTATATCATAAAAAATTTTCATAGTAACGGAAAGTATAGATTTAAAATCAGCTTGAATGAAGATAAAATTGACGATCAAAGAGAATAACTAACATGAAGAAATAAAGCACTATAATCAGTTTATAATAAAACAGCTAATATTATGTTTTGAAAACATAATATTAGCTGTTTTATTATGCAATATATCCTCCTTAAATTTGCAAATAATTTGATATTTGACAAAATAAGGTGGATATTTTTTTTGCACCATATTCAAACTGTCAACTGAATAATTAACTAGAAAACTTGGACAATCTATTAGAAAAACAAAGAGTATGAAAGAGAGAAAAATTAGAGGACCAACAAATGAAATTGAGCTTTAGTGATTTGATGACATCCAAATTAACACAGTATTAATGTGATAGATTCATCAAGTGGAAATCAGGTTTCTTATAATAGGTAGATTATTTAACGGATTTATAAAGTGGAGTTTTTATCCTTAAAAAAACACCACGAAGACGGATGTCAATGATTATTATCTCTATAGATAAGAATATCAAAGATTAAAATCATTTTCAGAGATAAATATATGATAAACAAAACGAACATGGTTTTTGCTTCACAAGGTGGAGACAAAACCCCAGACTTTAAAAGTTTAGTAGGGACTAAAAGAAAAAACTTAAGAATAAATGTATCAGAACATTCAATAGATGCATCTACTGGTTTAATTCCTCAATATGAAAATTGCCAGTCATTAACTAGTATGTTGATGAAAATAAATATCAATGAAGTTGAAATTTCTACTTCTACTAATTCTCTCTACGAATATTCAAATAGAACACCTGAAATAGAAGCTCTGATTGAAAGTATTTCAGAAGTAGGTCAACAAGAACCCATTATTGTAATTCATAAAGACGAGAAGTACGTCGTAATTGATGGTGTACTTCGAGTGAAAGCAATGACACGTTTAGAAATAAACGTCATTGATGCACTAATTTCAGATTTTGTTCCAACGAATGAATTTTCGCTGTCCGACTTTATTATACATCATCAAATTAAGAAGGAAAAGACGGATGTGGAGAAATTAAATGAAATCAATACTATTCTTCGAATTGGACATGAGGACACAAATCCGATGAATGATAAGCAAATAAGAATAAAATTAGTAACTGCACTATTAGGTGTAAAAGGCTGGTGTAGAAATAATGTCTATATGCTTGAAAAAGTACTGAATTTTGAAAACTCTAATGATTTGGGACTCAACATGGGTAAAAGAATGATTACAAATGAAGTAAGTCCAGCTAAGGCTATTGAGGCTCTTGAAATCATTAAATCGGCTCAAGTTGTAAAGGAAAAAGAGAGTGAGAATAGAGTTGTTGAAGGGTTTCTGAATAAGAAATACGATAAAAACAAGGCTTTGAATCTTCTTGATTCATTTGACAGAAAAAAATCTGAAAGTGTAACATCAATTCCATTGCATCCAGTCAAAAGTGAGAAATATACTATCATTAAAGGGGATATGGAAAGTATTGATCTGCCTCTGGATTTAGAAATTGATACAATCTTCACGAGTCCTCCTTACTACCGTCTTGTACATTACGGACAAGATCAAGATGAACTTGGCTGGGAGTCTACTCCTGATGAGTATATAACACGTTTAGCCAATATTATAATGAAGGGTTATGATAAATTAAAAGACACGGGATCAATCTTTATAAATTTAGGCGATTCATATAATGATTGTCAAAATATGGCTATACCTGAGAGGTTGATTATGGAGTTAATAAGAAGAGGATTGAATTATGTAGATAGGATAGTTTGGGATAAAGCTAACAGTGGTAAACCCATAGGTAACAACATACATCGACTAATGCCTTCATATGAATTAATATTACATTTTTCAAAAACAAAGAAATACTATTTTGAAAAAATAAAGATTCAGAGTGATAAAGTATTGAAGGTGGCACGTGGTTGTAAAGAAAAACATACGGATAAAGTAAGTTTTCATATTCCAAATAATTACGATCAAATTCGGAGTGTGATAGATGATAACTTAGTTGAAAGTATTCCTGGGGTTATGTCTCTGAAAAATAAGATAACCTTAAACCAAAATACAGCTCGGACTATACATGTAGAAGGAAAACAACACCCTGCTACTTTTTCACGGAGTCTACCAGTTATTCCATTGTTAATGAGTTGCCCGAAAAATCCTGATACTGTAGTATTTGATCCTTTTATGGGATCAGGTTCCTGTGGAGTTACAGCTTTATTGATGGGGATGAAATTTGTCGGGGTTGAACTTTATGACGAAAATATCAAATTAGCTAAGGAATTACTTTCTAATATTGAAAAACAGTCCGATGAAAAGACCCTCAATAAGGTATTAGGTAATGAGGATGTAGAAAAGAAAGAAAATCAGTTAAAGTCAAGAATCAGAATCTTAGTCGATACATTAACTAAGGAAAAGACATGTGAAACAAAAGCAAATATAGAGAATTCAACAAGGTTTGTAAATTCAGATAATCAGATTGATTTTCTGAATAGTAAAGTAATTAATGGTGATAGTCTTCATATATTGAAGTCGTTTGCAGACAATTCAATAGATTCAGTGGTAACCGATCCTCCCTATGGAATCAATTTTTTGAATTTCAAATGGGATTATGATGTTCCACGAGTGGAACTATGGGAAGAAGTTCTACGTGTTTTAAAACCAGGTGGTCATGCTCTTGTAGCTTGTGGAACCAGAACTCAACATCGTATGGCTGTTAATCTGGAAGATGCAGGATTTGAGGTAAGAGATGTGATTGGTTGGGTATATGGAACCGGATTTCCAAAAAATAGAGATATAACCCTTGATATTGACAAACTCGAAGGACATCCTAATAGAGATCATCGGATTGCTCTGGCAAACAGTCTACATCCAAATGGTACTTTAGAACCTTATGGAGAGATATTGTCGAAATATGAACCTATAAGTGAAAATGCCAAGAAATGGACCGGTTGGGGAATAGCCTTAAAACCATCAATGGAATTGTGGACTTTAGTACGAAAACCATTAGAAGAAAAAACAGTTGCCAGAAATGTACTAAAATATGGTACTGGTGGAATCAATATCGATGGGTGCCGATTTGGAAATGATACTATTTCAACACACATTACACCAAAAGGAACATTTGCAGGTGGAGTAATAAACAGAGGGAATAATACAACTTCATATTCAGAACACGAGGGTAGATATCCGACTAATTTTATTCATGATGGTAGTGATTCTGTTGAAGAGTTATTTCCTGAAACAATTTTACAAAGTCATCGGAGTAAAATAAAAACGATTGGATTTAGTAAATTTGGTAATGGTAAATTAGAGCATTTAGGAGTTGGTGAGAAAGATAAAAAAGGTGGATCTGCTTCAAGGTTCTTTTATTGTGCTAAAGCTTCAAAAATTGAAAAAAATATCGGTTTAGAAGACATGATAAAAAAAAGAATACAAACTGGTTGTGAGAAACAAGACAAAATGAATGTTCCATTTAAAATCAGACCTACAGCCAGACAGAACATACACCCAACTGTCAAACCAATTAAATTGATGAGTTATTTGTGTCGTTTAATTACTCCTCCTGGTGGTACAGTACTAGACCCATTTAATGGTAGTGGTTCTACTGGTTGTTCTGCTGTTCTAGAAGGATTTAAATATATTGGTATTGAGTTGAATGAACAATACTGTGAAATAAGTCGTAAAAGAATTCAGTATTATGACAATCAAAAAAATACTGTACAAGGAATTGAAATGGTTGAAAATATTATTCAACATGATTTTGAATATCCTGAGTTAAATGTGGCTTAATTAATTTCATGGATATTCTCTTGGAAGTGAAATTAATCAAAATTTTTCCAAGTACATTAAAATAATTTCTTGGTTGGGATTTAAATTATAATAGTCAATCAGTCAAAATATTAATTACAGAACTTGACTCTGACTATATTGTTTAGAAATTTAATTTTGAAAGAAATATCCGGTTTATTTAAACTTTTTTAAAATAATGGATATAATAATTAAACAGAACAGATCCTAGTAAAATTCATTCAGTGGATGAATAAACTTTTAAGTTCAGGTTAATTGACGAAAACCTGAAAAATACAATTGGTGTATTTAGATTTTTACACCCAAACTTAAAATTAAATAAAAAAAATTAAACCTCACGATGTACAGGTAATCGTCAATATTTTATGAAAACTACAGAACACATTGGACATGTAACATCAATTAATGGTTCTCAAGGAGTTGTATACTCTGAAACATTTGGCAATCAATATTATTTCATAATTGACAAGAATAATAAAAATTTCAAAGTATTAGATAAGGTCGTTTTTCTATCAGGTATGGATAGATTTGGTATTAAAGAAAATGCCTATGCACTAAGAAAAGTTTATGTAAATAGCAAAGGATTAAACTTCTATTCGCGAGTAAACGACAAACATATTCATTTAAATCTTGATATCTTTTTGCCTGATTTAATAGAGAAAATTACAGATTGCGAAAACGACATTGTAGAAATAGAAAATGAATATCCTGAAAAAATTGGATATTCATCATGTGTTGAAGTTAGTGAAGATGACAAAATTGTATATGCAATAAGAAATGGACGTAATAATCATACTAAATTCGTATTGGACAGAAAGAAAGAACCATGTAATTCATTATTTGCAGTTTTTAAATGTACTGAATATGGTTATTTGATTCTCACCATCTTTATTGGTAAAAAACCAGGAAGAGAACCATGGGATAAATTTGCGACAGAAGAAGACAAACAGTTTTGGAAAAACCATGCGCTAGTTTATGATAGTAAAGATATTATCCAGGGTAGTTTAGTTTCAAAATGGTCTTTAAATTAAAAACAAACACTCTAAAACTAAAATTCAACTAAAGGGTGAATCAATTATCATGTTCAAGTTAACTGACGAAAACTTGAAAAAAGTAATTGGTGATTATTGATTTTCACACCTAAACATAAAATCAAATATGTAACAAGAAAATAAAACCTCACGATGTATCAGGTAATCGTTATTAAAATATGGCAGATTGGTGCACAAATAAATTAAAAGTAAATGGTAATAAAGAATCAATGGAGAGATTTATTAAAGTTCTAAACTCAGAAGGTAATTATTGCCAGTACGAAGTTTCTTTTCAGATGTAGTCCTTAGATATAAAACTATTTTTAGTCATTTTCGCAAATGGTGTAAGAATGGTGAGTGGGAATATTGTTGGACGAAAATACTGGAGAAACACAAATCATTTTTGGATTTATCTAGTGCTGATTTGGACGGTAGTCATGCCACAGCGAAGAAGTGGCTTATCGGTGTAGAAAGAACAGGAAAACGTCAAATTCTTTGTATTTTTATGACTGACAGTGGATTTACCTTTAGCCTTATCAAATCCAATGACAGGTAATCATAATGAGTTATTCGTCCTTTATCTAAAATATGAAGAGTGTTTTTCTAAAAAAAAATAAGAAAAACTTACATTAGTGAGCTTTGAAGTAGTTAAACATTGTTAAATTAAAACAGGCGTTTAATTGAAAAGAGAATGTTGTCAAATCACGTAAATGTGTAGCAATAAGTACCACAACATAGAGCTAAACTAAAATATTCTTTTTTTTAGTATAAAATGTTAGTGCTTTGTTCAGGGATATAATGTGAATAAAAAGTATTGCTTTTCAGATAGTTAAATATTAAGAAGAGGATTAATAAATGTGTAGATACGAAAATTTATATTTTACAATAGATACGAGAATATATTAAAATTGGCACGATATAAATGCTAACAAATACGTTAAAATTACATTTCGCTTCTATTAACATATTTGCGTATATTGTTGTTCGTAACTATATTCGCAAATCGATTCGTTAAGAAAATATATTTGAAAGGTAGAAACATAAGATTTCATACTCATTGAATATTTTAAAGTCAACAGATGAATTCAAAAAATATAACTGTTGATTTTAGTGCACCATTTTAATAAAAAAATAATCCGATGTTCGTGGCAACAACATGTTAAATAATTATGAGAAGTTAGACTAAAAGCGAAATTATTTATTTTATATTCAATGGGAAAGTTATTTATTAAGCGGAAAAAGAGTTTTGAGTTATCACCTATTCAAATAGAAGTAGATAATAAAAAATTTCATATAGAATGGGGAGAGAAAAAGGAAATTAATCTACCGGCTGGAAAATATGAAATTATAGCGCATGGATGGTTTGGTTCCAGAGGTAGTACTGAAATTGATATTAGAGAAGATAAAGCAACTTCAGTAGTATTGACACAAATATTACCAAATGAACTCTCAGTGATAGCAATTTCTATTCTTTTATTAATGTTTGTATTGTCCTACGTTGCGCTAATATCAGTTATTATATATTGGGGATATATAATGCTTTACTCTGTGTTCTTTTTTGTATATAATCTTGTGAAACGAAAGAAATATTTTCGATTTGAAGAAGAACCCTAGAGAAATGAGGTTTGCAATTAATATCAACCTTATGTGTAGCGTTTAAAATACATTTATGATTAATATAACGAAAATAACCAGTGATATGAAATATACAAAAGGACAAATTGTTTCAGTAATGTTGCTGAATTTAGGAATATCTTTATTTTGTGTTTTTAATCTATTCAAATGGATTAATGTTTCAAATACAAGAACTGTTATTTTATTTGGTTCAACAGTCATATTTTTCTTTTTTGCTTTGAGAGTTTTTGTACGACATTACAAAATGCTTTTCAAAAAATAGTTCTATAATATATAACTGATTTATTATGAATAGAAATAGTTTTATACAATTAGAATTTCTTTGTCAAGTAGAGACTTTAATTTATAGATATTGGAAAGATTTGAAAATATACGACTATTGATTTTAGTAGACTGGTGTACAACATTTGAATAAATAAAATAGTGCGGACGTTTGTGGTAATTACGTTTAAAATACCACTGCGGATACTGAAAAGCGTTATGAGTAGGTAAATTAAAATCAATTTTATATGGAATCAATAAAAAAAATGAATCTATCAGCTATAGAAGATAGATTAAGTGTATCAGAGATGCAAGAAATTCAAGCTGGTAGTGGTGGCGGTGGTAATTGCATAGCTGGATGGTGTTGTGTTTTTGGAGGTATGATATCATCAGAATTTGGGGTAGGTTGTTTTGCTATAGTGGCAGGCTTCGCTACTGTTTCAGCAAATTGTAGATAAGGATGTTTTAATTTCAAAAAAAATTCACACTTTCGAATTATCGTTACCTCCTAAATTAATTGGAAGTAACGATAATTCATATAATTTATTTATATGTTTGAACTTACACAGATTTATTTTCTGTCAATTAAGCGTAGCTCAGTATTTGATGCTCAACTTTTCATAAAGATTTTATCTTTATTAGGATTTGGTTATTTGTTTGCTAACCTTATTTTTATAGGATTCTTTCTTAATAGAATTTTAGAAAGTTTTAAACCAGACATCTTGCCATTCGATACATTTTGTCGCATTTTCTTGTTTATATGGGTAGTTGACATTATTATAAAATTCTTTTATAAATCCAATAAAAATATCGATATTCTACCGTACCTGACATTACCCATTAAACTAAATAAAATATTTTCATTGATGTTTGTAAAGGAGTTGCTGTCGAAATGGAACATTATTTGGGTAGTCATGTTGACTCCATTCTTCTTTAAAACAGTTTATCCAGCTAATGGTTTATCCAGTACATTATTATTAATATTTGTGCTCTATTTTATAAGTATAACTATCAGCTTTCTCCTTCGTTTTATAAATGTAACCACAGTTTATAAATCATTCTTTTATTATCCTGTCCCACTAATATTAGCTATTTGTGTAGCGTATATCGCCTTCAATGTGTCAGTTGTGTCAAATCCAGTAATAGACATTAACTTACTAGTCACAAATTATAAAATAGAAGTATTTATTATAATGCTACTTTTATTTTCATGTTTATATGTTACATTTCTTAAATGTAGTAAACGTGAAATTTACATACAACTAACCGGAAAAAATAAATCTATTTCTGTAATTAAATTGAACTGGCTTGACAATCTTGGTATTAATGGAGAAGTATTTAAACTCTGTCTGAAAGAAATCACTAGAAGTCAGTTAAAAAGAAATATTTTTATACTTATACTTTTTCTATTTTTATTGATTTTCACTAAAGACGAAGTTCAATTTAATAGATTATTATTTTCTATTATTCCAATGTTAATGATAGGAAGTGCATTGGGGGAATTTTCTTTTATTGCCGAATCAATGTTGTTTGATAAGTTAATGACTTTACCAATTAATATCCCATATTTAATTTTAAAGGTTAAATATCTTGTTTGTTTATTCATTTTTGGAATATTTACAATTTTATTAATTGTATTCACATTCAATAAGATATCCATTTTATTTTGGACTTCAATATTCTTTTTTGGAGGGGGGCCGATGTCATTCTTCTTTTTCCAAAGTGCTGTATATAATAAACATAGAATGGATATGTTGGGTTCTTTAAGAAAAGTTTCAAGCATTAATTTACATTCGCTTATATCTATAGGTTGTATTTTGTCTATCTTGGGTATTGTACGTATAATTGCGTGGTTATCATCCGAAACAACTGCCCTCTACTTTATGTTAATATTGGGTATCGCTTTTACTTTTACCAGTCCGTTTTGGTTACGAAATATTTATAATCGCTTTTTAAAACGGAAATATCAAAATATGAATGGATTTAGAAATATCTAAAATAAACAAGTATGATAGAAATTAGCAATTTAGAAAAGGTATTTAACGAAAATATGGCTGTAGACATATCATTGTTAACCATTAATAAAGGTGAAGTTGTAGGTTTGATTGGCAATAATGGAGCTGGAAAAACAACCACATTTCGCCTTATGCTTGATTTGCTACAAGCAAATTCAGGATATGTTTTAATAAATGGAACTGATGTGTCGAAGAATGAAGAATGGAAATTATATACCGGTTCGTTTATTGACAGTAATTTTCTGATAGATTTTTTTACTCCTGATGAATATTTTACATTTATAGGTAAATTATATAAATTAAATAATAGAGAAATAAAGGAGCGCTTGGTGAAGTATGAGAAATTTATGAACGGAGAGATTCTAAATCAAAAAAAATATATACGTAATTTTTCATCGGGAAATAAACAAAAGATTGGAATTATTGGAGCCATGTTTATTAATCCTGAGATTCTTATTTTGGATGAGCCTTTCAATTTTCTTGACCCTTCATCTCAGATTGAAATGAAACATCTTCTTCAATGGTTGAATACTCAGTTTGGGACAACTATAATAATTTCCAGTCATAATTTAAATTATATACATGATGTTTCTTCACGTATTCTATTGTTGGAGAAAGGAGTTATTATCAAAGATGTTGATAATAAGAATACAGAAAACATATCTGATATTTTTCAGTATTTTAACAAATAAATATCGAATTAAACTTGAAGTAATTTTTAATTTTCTTTTCAGATTTCAATCATGTTATTCAAAAAAAACTATTTGCATTTTTTTCTACTTGCTTTATTATCTCTATTGTTTACCTACGAATTCAATGCCTTTATACAAACTGACGCATTAATCGTTCAAAATTTTTCTGAGAAATACACAAAAGAGATAATAGCTAATTATCTCAATTTACGGCATCAATGGGCATGGGTAGTTTATATTTTTACACCTGTTTTTTTGTACTTAGCCACTTCGCTAATAGCACTGATCATTCAAATGGTTATTACCTTGTATTACATTAACGATAATACACATAAGGTAAAATATAAAGATACTTGGAAAATAGTACTTATAGCACAGTGGAGTATGTTAATCGCCTTGTTTGTGAAGATTCTTTGGTTTGGTTTTTATCATACTCAATTTACGATGGATGAGTTACAATCTTTTTTCCCCCTATCGTTAATTAATCTATTCGATAGTAAAACTTTAGATGTATGGCTAGTATATCCTATTCAATTGGTTAATGTGTTTGAACTTGCATACTGGATTTTATTGATAATTGGTATAAAAAAATTATTAAATAGATCGTGGTTGAAGTCATTCGAAATGATTTTTCTTTCGTATGGGCTGGCATTGATAGTATGGGTAGTAGTTATTATGTTTCTCTCACTAAATTTTAGTCAGGTATGAAAAAAGTTTTTAGATTATTCTTGCCGTTAATCGTTTTATTTGCCTTGCTGTATACAGGTTATCATATGGTAGAACTTTCACAACAGCGAAAAAGCAGGGCTCAAAAGATAAAATATATTCCGCCATTTGAATTAAAAAACGAGCAGGGTAAATTATTTACAAATGCAGACTTAAAAGAAGGAGTACCGGTGGTATTTTTTTATTTCAATAGTGAATGTGACTTCTGCCAAGCCGAAATTCAGGACGTTGTAACTAACATAAAGAAATTTGATGGTATACAGTTGATATTTGTGTCCTTCGAACCAATTCAAAAAATAATAATGTTTCAGGCAACCAATAGATTAAATATTTTCAATAATGTAATTTTCTTGAGCGATTATCGAAATACGTTTTCCGAAACGTTTGGCGTTAAAACTTTACCTAGTTCGTTGGTATACAATAAAAATGGCATGTTAGTCAGCCGAAATAACGGAGCTGTAAAAATGAACTATCTAATAAAAGTATTGAATAACAACTAAATCAGAAATACAAAGCACCTATTCAAATTTTCTAGCATGAACATTAATGTAAAAAAAATTCAAAAAACACATATGCTCCAACGATATCAATCGGATTGTGGAGTTGCTTGTTTATTGTCAATTATTCAATACTATGGTGGAACTGATTCGCTTGAACGACTTCGTGAGTTAAGTGGAACAACTACTGAGGGCACTACTATATTGGGGTTATATCAAACAGCAGGGTTGTTAGGGTTTGATGCAAAAGGAATTAGGGGAGATATCGAGAAACTAAAAAATCAGGAAGAACCATTGATATTACACTTTGTATATGATGAAGATCAGAAGCATTCCGAGCATTATGTGGTTTGCTATGGGTCTGACATGACCAAAGGTTTTTTAATTGGCAATCCGGATAGTGGTGTTGACTATTTATCGGAAACAGAAATAGAACTACATTGGAAAACTCGAAATTGTCTGATATTGTCTCCAAATGAAAAATTTGTAACATCTAAAGCTATAATTGAAAAGAAACAAAAACTATTTCTACAACTATTAAAAGATGATCACAAGTTATTAATCTTTACCGTTATCATTGGTGTTTGCGTGGCGTTATTGGGTATGGCAATGTCCATATTTTCTCAAAAATTAATTGATAATATTTTACCATCACACAATATTCACAAGCTCATTTCTGGAATTGTTTTATTATCTTTTTTGTTGATTTTCCGAATTGGCTTTATCGTTTTACGCGAGTTTTTGTCAATTAAACAATCTCAAGATTTCAATAATCGTATTAATAATCATTTCTTTAGAAATTTATTACACTTACCCAAAATATTCTTTGATAATCGGAAAATAGGTGAACTTGTTGCTCGCCTAAACGATACGCATAGAATACAGGATGTGATAAAAACAATTGTAAGTAGTCTGGTTTTGAATTCAATTATTTGTATCATATCCATTGTTTTGCTTTGGTGGTATTCATGGGAAGTAGCTTTAATATGCATATTTAGTTTGCCTATTTACTTTTATCTCATCTACCGAAACCACGAAAAAATCATTCTTTCTCAAAAAGCAATAATGCAAGCCTATGCTTTGAACGAAAGTAATTATATTGCTACAATGCAAGGGATTGCTACAATAAAGAACGATAATAAACAGGATGTTTTTGAAACAAATAATACAACTATATACCATAGCTTTCAGAATAAAATCTTCAATTTGGGTTTAATCAATATACAGATATCGTGGCAAGCAGGCTTGGCTGGGGTGATTTTTCTAATAGGTATTTTGTGTTATACTACTATTGCCGTGCTAAACAAGGAATTAAAGTTAGGAGAGCTTATGGCAATTATAGGTATCGCTGGTTCTTTATTGCCATCTATTGGAAATTTAGCTCTTGTTTTTATTCCGGTTAATGAAGCAAAGGTAGCTTTCGATAGAATGTACGATTTCATCTCAGTGGAAAAAGAACAGCAAGAAGGTAGTGATATTCAGGAACTCAATAGCATTGAATTAAAAAATGTAAGTTTTCGTTTTACAGGAAGACAAACTCTTTTTGAAAATGTAAATATTACTTTGTTGAAAGGTACAGTTACAGCAATAATAGGAGAAAGCGGCAGTGGGAAAACAACTCTGGCAAATATCTTGCAAAAATCTTATTCGTGGGAACAAGGACAAATTCTCGTAAATAATCAACTCAAACTACAAGATATTGCTATACAAAACTGGCGGAGTAATATGGGTGTGATACCACAAGAGGTTTATATATTCAACGGAAATGTATTATACAACATTGTGTTAGAAGATAATTGTGATAACAAACTACTACAAGAAATCATAATCCGGTATGGATTGACTGAATTTATTCAAAATCTACCGAATGGATTAATGACATTAGTAGGAGAAGATGGAATTAACTTGTCAGGTGGACAAAAACAAGTTATCGGTTTATTGCGCGTTTTATATCGGCAACCTCAATTTTATATTCTAGATGAGCCGACAGCTTCATTGGATACAAATACGGAGCAGTTGGTTGTTCAGATATTAAAGAAATTAAAAGACCATTCAATAATATTGCTAATTACTCATCGTTTGTCGCTGATTGATAATATTGCAGATACTGTGTATAAAATGGATATGAAGACAGTCACAATATCAAAATAACAATTTGTAGCTCTATAAAAACAGCAAACAATTCATTGTTTGTGTCTATAAGCTGCTTTTAAATATTAAACTAATTATTAGAGAAATGACTCCTTTATCCATCTCATTAATGGTAAGTTGGTATGGACCTTATCCTTGGTATTTCCCTTATTTTGTTCATACTATTGGGTTTAGTCCTACAGTAGATTTCTTTATTATAACCGATAATACAGAAGAAATACCAAATAAACCGGATAACCTAAAGATTATATATCGCACAATAACTGAATTAAAAGATGATTTCAGTTCTAAACTTGGATTTAGTGTGAATATTGACTCGCCATATAAACTTTGTGATTTTAAACCTGCTTATGGTTTTTTGTTTCAGGATTTAATCAACAGTTATGACTTTTGGGGTCATATAGATTTAGACATCGTTTTTGGCGATGTTCGTGGCTTTATGACGGATGAGTTATTACATAGTTATGATATTATTAGTAGTCGTCACGATTACACTGCCGGTTGTTTTACACTTTATCGAAACAACGAATGTTGCAATAAGCTATTTACTAAAAGTAATGCTTATCAAAAAGTATTTACTTCACCAAAGAATTTCTGGTTTGACGAATGTGGTATGTTCACAGGTAAAGTTGATTTTAATTACAGTAGTACTGTATCTAAGAATATTAACCGCTATTCAAATATATTAAACTTTCAAAATGTTTTTCAAAGTATGACTTATGTAGTGGTGAAAGCAGCCAGAGACGAGGGTTTGAAGGCATATTTCGATTTTATTATACTTGATGGAGCAGCTGGGGAAATACATTGGAAGGATGGCAAAATATATTATAAAGATATGTTTGAAGCCATGTTTTATCATTTAATAAAATTCAAAAGTAAGTGTAAGAAAAAAACGGTATTTTCACCTATTTCCAATGAATTTTTCTTTACCACAAACGAGATATATGAACAACTTCCAGGGTGATTTCACACAACAGAATATATACATTATAACAAACTAATTTTAAAAGAATGACTCCTCAATCCATCGCTTTATTGGTAAGTTGGTATGGTCCTTACCCTTGGTACTTCCCTTATTTTGTTCATACAATCGGGTTTAGTCCTACAGTAGATTTTATTATTGTAACAGATAATACTGAAGAAATACCAAATAAACCGATTAATCTAAAAATTGTTTATCGTACGTTGGACGAATTGAAAGAAGATTTTAGTTCTAAACTTGGATTTAGGGTGAATATAGACTCACCTTATAAACTTTGTGATTTTAAACCGGCTTATGGTTTCTTATTTCAGGATTTAATTAAAGAGTATGATTTTTGGGGACATATAGATTTAGATGTTGTGTTTGGAGATGTTCGTGGCTTTATGACGGATGAGCTATTACAAAGTCATGATGTAATCAGTTGTCGGCATGATTATACTGCGGGTTACTTTACCCTCTATCGTAATAATGATTATTGCAATACGCTATTTACCAAAAGTAATGCTTATCAAAAAGTATTTTCCACTCCTGAAAATTACTTATTTGACGAATGTGGTCAAATAACAGCTAAAGTAGAACTAAATCATAGTTCTACTGTATCAAAAAGAATAAGTAGACATGCTACAATATTAAATATTCAAAATGTTTTTCAAAGCATGACTTATGTAGTGGTAAAGGCAGTCAGAGATGAAGGTTTAAGGGCATATTTTGATTTAATTATACTTGTTGATGGAGTACAAGGACTAGTTCGTTGGAAAGAAGGAAAAGTTTATTATAAAGACATGTTTGAGGTAATGTTCTATCATCTTTTCTTTTTCAAAAACAGTTGTAAAAATAAGACGGTTTTTTCACCTATGCCAAACGAGTTCTTTTTTAAAATAAATGAAGTATATGAACAGCTACCAGACACTACTGATAAATCGACTTATACATATACACCTCCCTTTCACATTAAATAAAATATAATGATTAGTAACAAAACGCTATTTGAGGTTTACTTGATTTTAAGATTCGTTGTTTTCATTACACTTCTCATTGTTTGGGGAATGATAATTACGATGTCATTTACAAAGATGGATTTCTTTCAAATTATTTTTTTCAATAATAGGAATGATTGTAAGGATGCTTTGTTGATGTTTAATTGGTTTTTAATTTGTCTTGTAATGATTGATGAGAGAATCAAGCCCGGCTTTATTGAATTTTATTGTACTGAAGACCTGATAATTATTAAAATATATAATCCGCATTTAAATAAATGGGAGTCTCCATTTGTTTTGTTTGGGTACAAACAAAGAACTCGGGAATTGAAAATTAGTAGAGAAGAATACAATGATTATAAACTTATAACTGGAAAGTTTATATTTCGAAAAGAATTAAGACTCCAAAAGACTAATAACAACGGAGTTTATGAAACGTTGGATATTAGTATAAGTCTATTAAGACAAAAGGAATATGCGAATCTAATATCGGTTCTTGATAAATTGAAAAAAGAAAAGACGAACCCCATTGATTAGAATACTGTAGTAATTGAGATGTGTTGATAAGAAAATAATTAGTTGAAGATCAATAATTGGAGTCTCTGCATTTTTAAAATATGAAATTCAAAAATATTTATTTCCTCTTCTGGGTGGATGCAATAGTTAGTTATAAAAAACGAAATCCAGAAGTGCTAAATTGGAAAAGAAACATTCTTTTCTTTAATTCTCTAATAAATGGTATAAATTTGTGGATCATATTTTTATGGTTGAAATACTTTAAAATAATAATTATAACGGAATTTACTATTGCCATATTTCCTGGAGAAACTTTAAATAGATTTTTACATTTTTCAATTGTGTTTATTTTTCCTTTCATTCTACTCAATTATTTTTTTATCTTCTATAAAGATAGATATAAGAAGATAATTGCAAAATATCCAGAACCGAAAAAGAAGTATGTATTTATATATGTGATTTCCATTATTTGGTTAGGTGTTTTATCAGCAATATTTTATGGAGTGTTACAGAAATAATTGTAATTATATGTAAGTTAACAGCCTTTGGCTTGGTTGAAGTTTTTTGACTGCATATTCTTAGAAAAGACTGTCTCAACTAAAATCGAAGACAGTCTCTTTTTCTATAAAGACAACTTTAAGTGTTATCCCAAGATTACAGATAATAGTGGTAATTTAGCAGCCGAATATAGCTACGATGAGCAGGGACGTGTGCAAGATTAGGCTAACTGGCAAGTGTATATGATGCCCGCGGTTCACGACCTGTTATGACTTATGGAGGGCGAAGGTATACGAAGACATAAACACATATCTTATTGTTAAATATATAAAAGAGTAATCATACGTCAATTTTGCAAGTGCAATCACTCATTAATTGCCAATTATAATGTAGTTATTATTTTGAAGTGTTGTGAAGAATCTCATCTTCAATTAATTCTCCGTTTTCAAATTTTAGATATATGTCAATTTCATAGATCGATTCGTAACCCATATGTATATACTCTATTAACTCTCCTGTTTTTATCAGCAGAGTAGATGTAACCCAATTTGCATGAACCTTTGTTTGTCCAGGAAAAAGTTTCTCCATTGATGTGAAGGGTTCTTTTATTTTATTGGCTTCTTTCCTTCGTGGAAAGCTTGGAAGTTTAATATTTACTAAGTATAACTTATTATCTTCAATTTTCCAATCAGCAACATATCCACGCCAACATGCAGTATTTAGCTCTTTGAACATATTAATTTTGTTTTTGCAAAGATATGCTGAGAGCGGTTCAGAGGATAAACAGTATCGAATATTTTTGTAGAGTATTTTGTCTCGAATTTGAGCAGTCATTTAGTAACTATTATAATTTTTATATTCATCTTTCTAATTGAAAAGGTCAACACATTCAATAAAAATTGAACATTCTCCAGTTTTTAAAAACAATTAATTCTGTTCACCAAATACCATCAATATTTTAAATTCTGTTTTTGGATATACAACTTCAAACCTAAAACTTATCTTTAGTTACCTGTCTATCGTTGGTAGGAGAGCCTCATAAATAACTATTTTCTCATATTGTGCTTGTTTTCAGCTAAATTACAGCCAAAAAACGATAGTACAAAGTTATTAAAGAAGAAAAGAAGGATGTGGTTTTTTCAAAACTCATTTTTAATATTAAATACAGAAGAATAAGTATAACCTCTACATTTCTGTTGTCAATTGATTTACTATTGTTTACACAAGATTAAGAACATTCATTTTGTACTAACTGAATTTAAAAGCACAAAACATAATTTTATTTGATGAATATAAAAGAATCTGTTATAAAAATAGGATAGGTAGTAAGTCTGTGAAAAATTTAGATTTCACATAGAAAGATAAGTTTAATTAAAAAATAATATTTATCTTTGGAAAATTTAGAAAAAAAATAGAATTCCGATTAATTTTCAACTATCCACTGATTGAATATGCTCAGTAGTATGAAGTCTTTCATTTTTTTCTATATGCCTTATACCAGTGATATACAAAAGTATTCAAGTAAAGATAAATGCGATATATACCCAGTAAACTAGACATATACAAGTGTTATGGGCTATGCAAAAAAAAGAAAAATAACGACGTAAAATACATAAACTATGGCTTGGAGTTATCGAAAACGAATTAAAATCATACCCGGAATTCACTTGAATTTCAGCAGAAGTGGTATTAGTACTTCAATCGGAGTACGAGGTGCGAATGTGACAATTGGAAAATCTGGAACTTATTTAAACCAAAGTATTCCAGGTTTAGGAATATATAAGAGACAGAAAATATCAGGGGAAAATAGAGATAGTAAAGTAAATCAACCGACAAACTATGTTCCCGTAGAAACAATTGAAGAAGAAGACAACATTTTTAGTGCCGACATTCAAGAGATTACAAGTCAGAATATGCAAGGAATAAAAGAAGCTATTCTTTTATCTCATGAACAACGGACAGAATTGAACAACGATTTAAAGAAAGTAAAAACCACATTATCAGGCTCGAAATTAAAGCTTACTGTAAGTTATATTTTATTATACGGACTCATTAAAAAGAACATATCCGAAGAATATAAAACAGACATTGAAGCCCAAAAAGATGCTGTAGAGCAAATTCAAGAGCAAATTGAAAATTGTTATGTTGGACTAGACATTGATTTTGACGATGAAATTAAAAAAAAATATGAAAGGGTTGTATCAAGTTTTAACCAACTGATAACCTCAAACAAGATTTGGGATATTACAAGTGCTCATTCCCAAGACACAAAAGCAACTCGTTCTTCTGCTTCGACTCTTGTAACTAAACGCGATGTTAGATTTGACTTAAAAGCGATTCCTGAGATTAAAACTATATTTGAAGCCCTTAGGTTTAAGAATGCCAATGGTGCAGACATTTATATTTATCCAAACTTTCTTGTCTTGTATTCTTCTGAAACAAAGTTTGCAATTATTGGATTCGATGAATTGAAATTCTATCAAAGTTTCTCAAGATTTGTAGAGACAGGGACTGTTCCAAGAGACACTAAAGTGATTGACAGAACTTGGTTTAAAGTCAACAAAAACGGAAGTCCTGACAAAAGGTTTAAAGACAATTATCAAATCCCAGTTGTAAAATATGGAGTAATTGGTTTAAGTACTGAAACAGGACTAAATGAAGTATTTCAGTTTAGTAATTACGAATATACAGAAGAATTTGGGATTGCCTTTAATGACTATCAAGTGATTATTACGAAACTAAAACAACTATAACAAAGAAATGCACTAGCCCATAACACACGCTCTTTTAGGTTCATTGGCTGGCTGAAGTGCATTCCGACTGTTTTGCTCCCGCATTCACTTTGTCATAGGGCGACATTGAACGCTCCCGCAAACCGCCAAATGCCAATGACCTCAGTCGTTATAACCAATTAAAAAACAAGAGAATAATATGATTATAGCTTCAGCTCAGACAAAACCGAAACGTGGAAATATTGAGGAGAACTTGGTTGATCATTATAGATTAATTGGAATAGCTTCTGATAATGGAGCAGATTTGATTACATTTCCCGAGATGTCAATTACTGGATATGAAAGAGAAACTGCGAGTTCACTAGCTTTTACACCGAATGACTCGCGTCTGGACAAACTGAAACAATTATCAATTGATAAAAAAATCACGATTATAGCGGGAGCACCAATACAAATAAATTCAGATTTATTTATTGGTGGATTTGTAGTACAACCAGATAATTCAGTTAGAATATACACGAAACAATTTCTTCATTCTGGAGAAGAAGAATACTTTAAACCATCTTTTAATTATAATCCTATAATAAAACTTGGAAATGAACAGATTTCGCTTGCAATTTGCTTTGATATTGAAAATCCAATTCATCCTGAAAATGCAAGTAAATTAGGATGCTCACTTTATATTCCGAGTATTTTCTATACACCCAATGGAATTTTAAGTGCTCATAATTTATTGAGTAGTTACGCAAGGAAGTATTCAATGAATATCTTATTATCTAATTACTGTGGTGAATCTTGGAATCTACCCTGTGGAGGACGTAGTGCTTTTTGGAATGAAAATGGAGATTTAATTATCGGATTAGAGAATTCCAATTCAGGAATATTGATTGCTGAAAGAATTAATGATATATGGACTGGAAGAATAATTACAGACAAATAAGAAACTGGCTATAATACACGCTTTTGCTCATTGGCTGGCTGACGTGAATTTAGCAGGTTGCTCCCGCAAACAGCCAAATGCCCATAGCCTAGGTCATCAGTCTGCGCAAAAAACTAAAAATGAGGTTCTGAGAATTGAGTATTTGAAACTTTTCTCAGATAGGTGTCCATGAATTTTAAAGGGATAATTTTACCATTAGTCAAAATTCGAAAAAAGAAAAAGAGGGAGAGTAAAACTGTGCATTTGCAAATCTAACGGACTGAAATGAAACAAAATTTCACGAATCATAAACAAATAAAGACAATACGATGAAAGAATTTCTAAAGAAAATAGAGGGAAATAAATTGTTACTTACAGTTCAGAATGATTTGTATGAAAAAGAAGCAATCTTAAATGCCTCATATAAATTTACAGATAGATGCTATATTAATGTTGAGGTAATTGGAGAGCTAACTGAAATATATTTTCAAACTAAAATTGCGGAAATTATACTTGAAGAAATAGCTCTTGAATACGGGAATGAATTAATTGACCAACAAGTGAGGTTAAATACTGGTAGAGAATTCAAGACAATTAGAGAAGAGTTAGTGAAAAAAGCATTTTCATCTATAAGTAAATAGTCATGACCTATCAGATATTGCCACATCGTTTTGACAAACTTAGAGGGAATGTATTCTTATCCAATGAAGTGGGTGAGTATTTGTATTTATCCAATGAAGAGTTTCAAAAGTTTATTGAACATAAATTATTGCCAGAAGATAACGCTTACAAGAACTTAAAAAGCAAACAAATAATTGCAGACAACCATATTAACGAAGTAGTTGAAATGCTGGCAACAAAGTATAGGACAAAAAAACACTTCCTAACCGAATTTACTGCGTTGCATATGGTTGTAATATCATTGAGATGCAATTCAAATTGTAGTTATTGTCAGGTATCAAAAAAAGATCTTACTGATATTAGTTTTGATATGGATAAAAAGACAGCAAAAAAAGTTGTCGAAAGAATATTTGAAAGTCCATCTCATAATATTAAAATTGAATTTCAAGGTGGAGAACCTCTTCTTAATTTTGAGACAATTAAATATATCATTGAAAAGGCGGAATGGATTAATCTATTGCAAAAGAGAAACCTTGAATTTGTAATATGTACTAATCTAACTTCTATTGACGAAAAGATGTTGCAGTGGTTGAAAGGTCATCGAATTTACATTTCAACTTCGATTGATGGACCTAAAGAACTACATAATTTGAATAGACCATTATACAACATAGAGAATAGCTTTGATCTTGTTATTGAAAAAATTAATCTTTGTCGAGAATATTTAGGACAGGATAGTGTTTCTGCATTAATGACCACAACATCATATACTATTAATCACTTTAATGAGATTATTGATAAATATATAGAACTTGGGTTTGACTCAGTTTTTTTAAGATCGTTAAACCCATATGGTTTTGCAAAAAGAGATAAGCATAAATTAGCTTATCCAATGAATGATTTTATTGAAAGCTATAAAAAAGGGTTAGATTATATTATTGATATAAATTTGAAAGGCAAATACTTTTCTGAGGGATATGCTACAATACTACTAACAAGAATTTTGACTCCATTTAGTACTGGTTATGTTGATTTACAATCTCCTGCCGGTATTGCAATTTCAGGTGTGATTTATGATTATGATGGTGATGTATATGTTTCAGATGAAGGTCGTATGCTTGCATCGGTTGGTGATAAAACTTTTAAAATAGGTAATGTCGAAAGCAATACCTATCAAGAAATTTTTAATGGCAAATACTTACATGAGTTGATTGAGAATTCTGTTGCAGAAAGCTTACCGGAATGTGCTACATGTGCTTATCTTAGTTATTGTGGAGCTGATCCAGTAAGAAATTATAGTGAACAGGGCGATATTATTGGGAATAGAACTATTAGTGAGATTTGCAATAAGAATAAAAGTATTATCAAACATCTATTATCATTGTTGCAAAAAAACGATGAAATTTTAAATAGAATTTTTTGGAGTTGGATAACTCGTAAATCATTTGAAGTATGAAACAACTAAAAGGTAAAACTCAGAACATAGATACTGGTATTGTTGGTAAAATAACGACAAAACACCAATACCTTTCGTCTCGTAAAAATTTGATATATGTTACCAATGACAAATATCCATCGAAAGGATATTTAGCAACTATTACTTCAAGTTCTAATTTGACTAATAAAGCATTGCAATATGTGGAAGGTGTGAAAAATATTTCAGAATTACGTGATAATGATATTGTAATTATTGAACCCAATGGAAATATAAGTGAACTCTTTGATTCAACCTCAATTCATAATTCGATTTTTATTACAGAAAGATGTAATTCTAATTGTATTATGTGTCCTCAACCACCAGAAAAAGAAGAAGAGGATAAACTTAATTTAAATTTGAAGTACATCTCCTTAATTGAGAAAAAAACGAAATCAATTAGTATTACAGGAGGAGAACCCACTTTAATTGGAGATAAATTATTTGTCATCTTAAATGCAATCAATTCTAGAATTCCGAATGCCTCAATTAATATTTTGTCAAATGGGATCAATTTTGCAAACTATGAATATGCGAAAAAATTCGCACAAGTAATTAAACAAGAAATTATTGTTGATATTCCAATATTTTCAGACATTGACACGATTCATAATAGTATTGTAAGAGTCAATTCCTTTTATAAAACAATAAAAGGAATATATAATTTAGCAACATTCAATATAAAAATCGGGATTCGTATTGTTATTCATAAAATGAACTATGATAGGCTGCCAGAACTATCTGAATTTATTTATTCGAATTTCCCATTTGTCTATCATGTCGCATTTATACAGATGGAACCAGTCGGATTTGCAAAAGACAATTTGGATAGTTTATGGATTGATCCTTTAGATTATAATAACGAGTTAAAGAAAGCAGTACAGAATTTACATAACAGGGATATTTATGTGTCTGTTTTTAATGCACAACTTTGTGTTTTACCAAATGAATTAAAACGTTTTTCAGTTCAATCTATATCAGATTGGAAAGACATTTACATAGATGAATGTGATAATTGTACACAAAAGAAACAATGTGGAGGATTCTTTTCATCTTCAAAGGAAATACATAGTCGAGGAATATCAGCTTTTAAAGAAATTCAAGCGAAAGACGCTTGATATTTTTCTCACTTTTTAAAATCTTATAATTTATGAGAAAAAGATTAATGATGGTAGCAGCGGCATTTCTTTTAATGGGAACAACCGTAACGACCAAAGCAGCAACGCTGCTTAAAGTTTCAAAGGTGAGCGTTAGTCAAAACAATGACAATGAAAATGGTCTTGTTTTGAGGCATGCTAGTGAACTTTTTGGGAATAGTCAATTGTCAATGGCAAAACACGGTTCTCATAGTTCTCATAGTTCTCACGCATCTCACAGTTCACACGTTTCAGGACGCTAGTGTGAGAAAGCAGTCCTCACGTGTGGGGACTGCTTATTTAAAATCTAAAAAGTCAATATAATTTATTTGTCAATTTGATTATTTCCTTGCTTTTTGGAATGACCGAAATTTGATTTAGCCACTATGAAAGAACAAATCAAACACTCATACTAAATGTTTTTTTTAAGAGCGAACCTGTTTAGGGGGCAATATCACAGAAGTATCCAACCAATAACTTTTATTTAAATTACATTTATGGAAAGACAAACAACAATAAAAAAATTATTTCACGAAGAAGGGATTCTGTTTGCAATTCCGTCCTACCAACGTGCGTATTCTTGGGAGGTTGAAAAAGACAAAAAACAAGTTGAACAGTTTCTGACCGATATAAAAGAACAAAATCCAAAAAAGAAATACTTTTTTGGTCATTTCCTTTTCGAGAAAGATGAGCATAATGAGACAAAATACTGGGTTATAGATGGACAGCAACGATTAACGACAATTGTAATATTCATGAGTTGTCTTATCCGTGAATTAGAAGTTAGAGAAAAGCAAGAAGACATTAAAGATTTAATCGATGATACACTACAAGTTTGGAGAATAAAAGAACTTTATATTAAACTTGGCAGAAATTTCAAGTTTCATACAGTGTCATATGACAATCCATTCTTTGAAAGTTTTATTTACGAGAATAACTTAAATGCAAAAACAGATTCTTCTTCAGCAAAAAGAATTCGAGAAGCTAAGCAAGTATTTGAAAAAGAAATTTGGAAAACAACTACAAAGCAACTTCTTGAGTGGAAAACTGTAATTGACGATGCAGTTATCACAACTTTTGAATTGATAGGTAAAGATGCAAAAATGCAATCTACCCAAATATTTGCCTTTCAAAATGACCGTGGAAAGGACTTAACGACTTTAGAAAAACTTAAAGCATTTCTAATGCACAAACTTTATGCAGTTTCAGATGAAGAAATACCCGACTCTCAAATACAAAACATTGAAACAATATTTTCTGACATATACAAATTGACTGAACGAGTTTCAGTTGATGAAGATACTGTTTTAGGTTACCATAATACAGCATATCTTTTAGGTTGGAATAGTCCAATGAAGAATGTCAAAGAAGAAATTGCAAAACAACCAGATAATATCCAAAAGGAAAAATGGATAATAGACTTTGCAAACACTCTAAAAGAGACATTTATGGAAGTAGAAAAAATTGAAAAAATTTCAGAGCAAAATTGTGCTATTGCAGATGTTCTGATACTTGACACATCCAATTCAATGCCTCTTTTGATTAAACTTTTTCATTATCATGAAAGCAACCCTCGCTTGATTGATAACTTTGTTAGAAAAGTAGAACATATTTTGTTTAAGTTGGAGTTCAAAAGTGCTGATTATAGGACAAATAGTCTTCACTCAATAGCCAAAAGCTATCGGGGCAATGAAAATAAATTACATGCAGATTTAGACTATCATGTCAAACAAGGTTTTCAAAGCTGGTGGAACTTTAACGGAAATTGTAGAGCTTATTTCAACTCTTCATACCATTATCGTAGCAGTATTAAGTATGTTTTATGGAAATATGAGAATTCTCTTAGAGAATTAGAACGCACTCGTCTATTAACGCCTTTAGAATATAAAAATAAATTCAATAAAAAAAGTCTTGAAAATACATTAGACCACATAACACCTCAAACACCAAACTTTACTGATTATACTGAGGAATTCATAGAAGATTGGCTTAATAATTTAGGGAATCTCTCATTAATGGTTTGGGGAGATAATTCAGAAAAAAGAAATACTAATCCGATATTAAAAATCGACTTATTTGATAGTGATTTCTATTCTCATAAGGAAATTCGAGATGTTCTTAAAGAACGAAACATGTGGGGCGAACAAGAAATAAAAGAAAGAAAAGAGAAAATATTGAATTTTGTATTTGACAACTGGAAAATATAAAATCCAGCAGGTAATACCAGCTTAGTCGTTAGGTGTAAGCTAGGGGAAAAATTAAATCGAGAATTATTGACAAATATAAATATGGCAACTAACACATTAACAAAAACAGCGAGAGAGTAAGCAATAGTTACTCAAACAACAAAAATTATGACAATAGAAGAAGTTCAGTTAGCAATAGACATATATGAATCAGAGATTGTGACAATATCCTCAAATGACAATTCAGTAATAAGCTGTATATTACAAGATGTTTTTTCTGGTAGTGAACAAGATTCAAGAGGATATGATGAACCATATCTGTATATAATTAGGATTGATAAAGATGAAAATCCAACAGAAGTATTTATGTGTTCAGAAATGCTAGCAATTGATATGCTCTAATTTAAAGAATAAAGAATAAAAAATATGATAACAGAAATATCACCCAAATTGTTTAGGTATGATCTTGAGCAACCACCTTTGGAATGGAGTACCACATTTCATAATAATGAAGATAGTTACAATGACTCAATATTAGGATATAAAAACAAAGCTGGTTTGTTTTTCTTTACTGATTCAATAAATATTGCAGTTGAGCTTGGTAGGATTGCTTCGGAAAAAGAGAATAGAGATAAATACTTCTTGACGACATTAGAAGAATTTGATTTTCCAGTCAAATTAATTGACTTTAGCGAAAATGATAATATATATTTTATGCTTTATAGCTTAATGGAAATGGGAATTGATGTTCTTACAAATCAGTTTAAAACATTTAACAATGACCAGAATTTCGGTGAATTTAAGTCAATATTTAATTCTGCAGTTTCTGCTTTAAAAGAAAATGACATTCGTAAATGGAGAAAATTAATTGATCAACTTAGAATTGGAACCAATTCTGGTGAACATTTTCATGTATTTGGACAAAGACTAACTGACTTCGACAATGGTATTGTATTCAAATATTTAGTCAAGTCATTATATCCAGATATCAATGGTTACAGATGGAAAGAAAACCATATAGGTTTTACATATTGTTTATTTGATAGTGACAAATTACCGAATGTAAAGAAAGTCGAAACAATATCATTATAAAATTCAATTCAGCAAAACGAAACGAGAACGAAAAAATACACGTTAGGTAACTCAGGGTTCTGGTCGTTGCGCTTCATTAATCAAGATAAAATATGGCTAGAATAAAATCTGCAAAATATGAGGATAAAATAATTAATGCTTTTGAAGTCGATGATGATTACGATAATTATTTAACTAATGGTTTCAAATGTCCTAAATGTTTAGTTAAAGTGGCTTTTAACAGAGGAATAAACTACAAAGACCCTCATTTCAAAAATTGGCCAAAAGTAAAACATTTGGCTAATTGTGGAACTCCCAAATTGCATGAATTGAATGTTTATAAAGATAATGGGAATGCCGATATAGTTATTTCAACAATTTTACCAAGAGCAGATAGATTTAATAACTTAGATTCAGTAGAAAAGATAAGAAAGTTTATAAAGAGATATTTCGGAGAAAGAAGCAGAAAATTTTTAAATTCTCTCTCATCTCTATCTGCTGATGAAATACAAAATCTTGAATTACAAACGGAAGATAAAAAGACTGTTCGTGTTGTAGATTTGATTATGAGACAAGATTCAATAATTGACAAACTAGATTCAGTGGATGATAGTTTTGTTTGTATATTAAAAGGATTCACTTCAAAGCCAATAAGGATTGGTAACAATGTAAAGATACCAATGACATTTGGAGGAAAATATGGAAATAGAAAACAATTTGACTTGTTCGTTCCAGCAAGCTACTATGTAAAGAATGAAAAGAAAATTGATAAAATCATTAATAAACTAATCTATTGCTATGGTATACCTAAAAAAAATAAATACGGTTATAAAATGGACTTATACTCGATAACACATCAAGTGAAAATCCTTGAAAAATGTTGAAGGTATAACACACCTAATCCACTTAGTGTAATAATACCAACGTCAGAGCTTGCTTTATTTTAAATTTATTTTTTGATAAAACCTAAATTTAAAATAGCTAAAACTTCAATAGATCATAAGCTTCCATAAGCTCATCATTTCTTAATCCTAAGTATTTCCTAGTAGTGCGGACATCTGAATGGTTGAAAAGCTCAGACAGTTTTACAAGCGCAAACTCGGCATTATTTTCAGAATTGTTGTAAACTGCCCGTCCAAATGTTTTTCGCATACTGTGAGAGCTAAAATGGTCAATTTTGAGATTGTATTTTATTTTCAACTCCTTTAAAATTACATTTATTCGTTGAACACTATAAACAGTTCCTTTTTGGCTTAAAAAACATTTACTTTCAATCTTTCGTGGTTGAATTGCATTAAAACATTCTGTAATGTGTTTTTGAAGTTGTGTATTAATTTTAATGGTACGTCTTTTCCCGGTTTTCTTTTCAATGATTTCCAGTTGTTCTGTATTTAGAATTTGACTCCATGTTAAGTTAAGTAAGTCGGATATTCTGAGACCCCAAAATGAGCCGAGAGTAATTAATAAGCTCATATCATAATTTTTATCTTTGAATAAACTTCTTGTTAATTTCAGCATAGTATCCCACTCAAGATAATCGCTTGTTGTAGTTGAAAATTTAAGGCTCATAATATTCAGTTTTAATGTATTTTATTCGTTAGTGAATGTTAGTTTGGTGCTAATTTGGTACCTAATCTATAAACCATTGATAATGTGTGTAATGTTCAGTTCTTATAGAAGTGAATGTTTTCTGATAAAGCTTTCTTTAGTTACCATTGCTTGCATAAATTCAAATAGTTTCATATTACTCTATATTTTGGTTTATTCTAAATTTTCTCTGATTAGTTGTGAAATTGCATCAAACCATTTTTTTGTAGTGTTTTATAATTCATAATGATACAAAGTTAGTGCTTAATTGTTACAAAAACAAATAATTTAAATATTTTAGTAGTGACATAATACTAATTATTGAAATTTTGTAGTATTATTCCAATTCATTATATTATTTTTGTCTAAAATATATTAGATCAAAATGGAGAAACTTAGAATCAAAGAGCTTTTGAAGCTTAGGGGTATGACAATGCTTCAATTAGCAGAAGAATTGAATATCAATCGAGTTAATCTTAGCAGTAGTATAAATGGTAATCCGACAGTTGCAACTTTGGAAAAAATCGCAAATATTCTGGAGGTTAATCTGGCTGAATTATTTACTAAACCAATTGTAAAAAATGTTGTTTCGGGTTATCTGGAATATAATGGGGAGATATATAAAATTGAATCTATATCCGATGTTGAGAATTTTGCAGAGATGATAAAAAAAATTTCAAAAGATTGATTGATTATTTGTTTTGCTTTGGCAAACGCAGAATCGGCTGAACTTCTTTAAAGAAATTCAGCCGATTTGTTTAATCCGGTTTATAAACCCATTATAAGAGAAGATTATTACGTGTCCCTCTACCTAACACAATAATATAGCATACAGAGTTATTTATTATAAACATTTTCACTTAGTCTTAACATTTGAGGTATTCCCATAAATCTTATCAAAATAAATTTTTCCTGTTTTTATGTTTGATACAATCATTCTAATTTTCTCTGTACTTACTAAACCATATAATGACTCCTTTTCGCAAAATGTACAAGCACGTCCTATTTCATATTTCCATGGTTCACTTTTTAGTTTTCCTAAAGTTATGAAAGTTACTTTTATATTATTTGGATTGTTTTCTATTTCTAAAGCTGAAGATTTTTCAATTGGTATAAACATTTCTTCTCCTACCTCATAGAAATCAAAATACGGATTTGGATCAATATTGAATTTATTTAGAACTAATGGAAACTGTTGTGATTTGAATTCCACAAAAAGTTCTTTTTCATCCATACATCTAAATGTTTTTTTGGGAAGCGAGTATGTGATATCAATCATGGTGTTTTTATTAGTACTATTAAATCTAAAAACAAATCCCCCTTTTTTTAAATCATAATTTGATTTGATAACAAATCTACATTTTCTATTTTGATAGTACTCATTATCTTCTGTGTAATAATTTTCAAAATAGAAGTTCGATGATTCTAAGGCTAATTTCATTGAATTAATATTTTTTAATTTAGCCTTATAGTCCTCCGATTTTTCAAAAATTTGCTTTTTAAGTGGAGTGTCTACATTCCACATGTGATAATAACTATAAACATCTAGATTTAAAACATCCATTAATGTGCCAATCTCTATCGAAGAAAAGGATTGACAATTTTTATTAATGAAATCAATAGGAATATCTTTATCGATCATCAGTCTTTGCGAAATTTCATTTTTAGATAAAGGTCTATTATTTTCTTTGATTTTCTTTAATTCAATGATTTTATCTTCAAGCAATTTAATAGTAACTTCTTTTTTTGTTTGATAACTTTGGTTCGTCAGACAGCTAAAAAGACTATCAGATTTTAGACTAATTAAATTTAACTTTTCCAATAAAACACTGGATTTTTCATAATCCAGTGCTCTTAAATCAACTGATGTAACAAAGTTGTTTAATTTAGCAATATATTTCTCACCATTCTCTTCTTTCAATTTTGAGAATTCCTCCTTTAATTTTTTGTTATCTCCATCAACTTGACTAATTGCAACATCGGTATTTGAAACTAATAATTTCAGACTTCTTATTGATGAATAAACCTTATTTGAATCAAATTCATTCAAATCTAATCCATCAATAAATGCATTTATTGCTTTGAAATTTTTCAGACTTTTTGGACCATAATAGGTATATAAATCATTCAATTCTTTTGTCAAATCCTTCAATTTGTCATTATCTATATTGCTTAAGAAATTAGTTGAAATTTCTTTCTTGTTTGAACCGAATATATCCTCAAACAAGATATCATATTCTCTTTTCTGATACAGGTCTAACCAATTTTCTAAACGAAAGTGGATATTGTTACATTGAATTTTCTTATCTTCTAAATCATCAAATAATTTTTCTTTAATAGCCTGAGTTTCTAAATATGAGTTTTCATTATCTAATTCCAAATTAAGTAATGGTATTGCTTCATAGTATTTTTTTAAATCATAAGATTTTTTTAAATCTAAAACTTTAATTTTGTTTTTATCAAACAAGACAATTTTTGATTTAATAATTGAATCAGTTGTAAAGTAGATCCCTTTTTCGTTTTTACTCACATTCTTTTCGGAAATGATTGTATCTGGATTGTTAAACAATACAATCGCATTTTCGAAATTACCGTTACTTATTTCTGTATTAATGAGTTCAATTCTTTTTTGAAGTTTTTTACCTTTAAGTTGAACCTGAGCATTGATAACGCCAATCCCTATAATTGACAGTAAAACTAAAATGATTGTTTTTCTCATAGCTATATTTATAAAATATTGATTTTGTTGTTAAGTATAATTGAGCAAGTCTTATATTTCTATTTTTTAAAATATTCTTGAAGATATTTATAAATCCCACCCCCATAAATTCCGATTAATATTACTCCAGCAAGTATTTTGATAAATGATTTGAAATCTCCTAGGAAGATAATTGGAGCAATTAAGATCCAAATGAATAACGAAATATATTGGATTGTATCAGTATTGATTGTAACAAAAGCCATAAATGGTTTACCTTGCTCTCTTAGCAAACTGGCTTTTGCTTCTCTTTTTGCTTTTTTCTCAGCAGTTTCAGCTATATACTTTGCTTCTTTCTCAGCTTTTTCTTGTTTTTCAGCTTTCTCTTTTTCCCATTGTATTCTTGCCAGTTCTGCATTATTTTCGGCACTCATTTCAGGCATTTTGTAAGAATGATCATTGTTTGAACTCGAAGTATTTCCACCTTCAGCATCCAATTTACATTTATCACTACAATATCCTTTATGTCCTTCATAATTCCAACCAAAACCACCTTTTTTGTATATCGGATTTTGTTCTACAACATGTGTTCTTCCACACCACTTACATTTTTCTGTTTTTGTTTCCATAATAAATTTATTTAAAAAAAATTACTTATAACTTATTGTTTTTGTACTTTTTGCATTTTAAAACTCACTTGTAATAGTAGTATAATTATGAGCTTGAATATTTCTGTGTTATTTACATTTTCTTGCATAGCCCTTTGAACAATAAGGATCCACACAAGCTACACCTTCTGAATAGCAATCCCATGTATCATGTAATCGGGATTTCACACACACCATTCTTCTTTGAAATTATTACACTTTCCACAACAATCTCAACTTCTAAAACCTTTATTATTGGACACAAAAAAGGCGTGGGACATTTAACTGATCCACGCCTGAGGCTCTGGCGGAGCCCTATACACAAATAAGTTAAAGCCCACGCCCGTAAGAGCATAGGCATTTACTAACTTATTCTTGTGTACTCAAATTTAATCGCCAGATTTCAGGAGAAAGAATAATAGCTAATGCTATGATATAATATGTAATGCAATTGACGCTTCAATTGACGAGTTGTTATATTAAAGTGCAAATATATGTATATTTTCTAAAAGTAAAACAACTTAGAAAAAATATTCACAGTATTTTATAGGATTGTTACACTTTGCTCTGTGTAAATAACCAAACCAAAATGATAGTATCTTCTGAGCCTTCCATTTCTAACGTTTATTTCTAAACGTCCTCTTATGGCTATGTTTGCTTATTTTGGGATTCATGAATATCAAGATTTAAGCTATTACTTTTTTTTCAATTAATAGTACGCTTTACTATATGTTATCAAGTATCATCTTAAGCTCTGTCAAGTTTTTTACGAGTACTTGACGAAATTTAGAACCGTCAAAAGGTGCTATTATCCCTGCAATTTCAAGTTCCTTAGAAATTTGATCAGCTCTGTTGTATCCAATTTTAAATTTTCGCTGAATCAAAATTGTTGAAGAACGTTGCAATGCAAACACATACTTTACAACATCCTGAAATAGTGGATCATAATCATTACTATCACTTAACAGATTCTCTGATATTCTAAAACCAAACCCAAATTGCCAATAAAAAATTACTTTAGCTGCCTCCATATAATTTATTGAAGTCTTGTCTATTAGGTATTGGATAAGTACTAGAATCATTAATTCATAATCAAAATCGAGTTCAGGAGCATGCTCCATTTCTATCAATTTATCTGGAATTTTATATTTTATAGATTTTAGAATAAGATTTTCAAGATTGAGGTCATTTGAAAACAAATCAAGAATAATCCCGGTGATAACAGTATTCTCCCTCAATACATCATTTCCAAAGAATTGAACAACATATTGCAGACGTATTTCAGGTCTGATAAACTGAGATTCATTAGTCAATGATTTCAATAAATTTGTATTGCAGAAAGGACAGATTCCAGTAATCATATCCTTTGAATCTTCCCACTCATTTAAACACTTAAAGCATTGCATGTAGTTATTTATATTTTAAATTATTAGAATCTATTTATTTTGAGTCCATCATACATTACAAACTCGAATTGCTGCTTTTAAATCATCTTATATCCATTTGTTTCCTCATATATAAGTCACTAAAATCGTCTTTATTTAGGTGGAAAAAGAATACTTCTTTCAAACCATTTTGATAATGCTCTGACAAGGAATTGATCAAATCCATATAATTTACTCCACAGGGAATGAAACCAATTTTTTCGTATTGATTATTAATACAGAGTTCATTAATAGAATTCTTAGCATCATTACTAAATTTATTATTTTCTTTTGTGAAACTCCTTAAATCAATTAATTTAGGTTCAAGTTTTTCAAATACCATCTTTTGACAATTGTTTTCGTATTGCACAAACAAAACATCCAACTTATTTTCAAAATCAAATATGCTTGCATGTTTGACATTCACTATAATTCTACCATACTTAAAACTATAGTTATTACCTGATTTCTTTTCTAACAGAGTTACTATTGCTCTATATCCTTCAGTAGAAAATATCGATGGTGAGATATAACCTTCATCGATAGGAGTCAGTATTTTTTTCTCATTGTAAGGTAAATCAAGGTAATGTGTTCTTTGATGAAAATATTCATTACCACAATAGTAATCTTTAATTCCTAAATGGATAAGTTTATCTGAGAATAGAGGGAAACAATATCCTAAGAAACTATCCGAATTTAGGGAATACCTGCCGCCTCCCTCATATAGTCCTTCGTTTATAGTAACAAGGCAATCAATTTTTACACTCAATTGCCTCAAAACAGAAACTGCCACAATAGCATCAAGTCCCAAACAAATTACCTTTTCTCCGTCATAACTACAATTTTTGAAACTGTAATCCACCAAGATAACATTCTCATAATTCAAGTTTTTATACTCATCTTGTATATGAGTGCCTGAAGCAAAATATACCAATGTTTTGCCCGGCTTAATAAATAACTTCAACCAACATATAATGGGAGTAAGATCTTCTTTATATAACTCATTCATTTTATAAGGTATTCTATATGATAATATCATAGAAGCTGATAACTCACTCTCTAACTTTTGTACTGAATTTGATTTTTGTTCTAATTTCATTTTCTTTCTTTTTTCTATTTGTAAACGTTTATTTCTAAACGTCGTAGTATTATATAAATACATTATTGCAAATGTAGTGCTATTTTACTACATTCTAAAATAATTTCAAATAAAATGTAGTGTCATAATAAATTTATAACACTAAAATGTAATAATGAAACACTACAAAATGAAATTGCAGTGAAAATTATAAATAGAAACATGTTCAATATAATCTGCCTTACTATTCAAAAAATACGCTTAAATTCATAATCATATAACATTATATATCAGGTATATAAGTAAAAACTGTGCATCATATTATATGATAAGAATTATATATAAATAATAAACCGAACAATTTTATCTGAAATTTTCTTCAAAAACGATTTAAAATAAAAAGATATAATACAATATATCAGACATATAAGTGTAAATTGCGCATCATATTATATGATAAGAATTATGTATAGATAAAAAATAATAAACTGAATGATTCTATCTGAAGTTTTCTTCAAAAACGATCTAAAATGAAAAGATATAACACATAATATCAGATATATAAGTGTAAAATGCGCATCATATTATATGAATAAGAAATAAAAAAATAATATTATTTAAACTTCCTCGTTAACTTCGACTACATAAAATAAAAAGTTAATATGATTTTATTTGAATTTGATTTTAAAGACAAAATTTACAATTTAAAGGGAAAAGAAATAAAACTAAAAGGAAAATATTTTGACTTAATATTGAGTGTTATTGCTAAAAATATTATATTTGAAGGAGTTGACAAAAATGGTTATACAATTATAAGTTCGAGTTCGTTGAGAAAAAAGTACAGTAGATATAAGATATATTTGGACTATCTCATTTATATAGGGAAAATAGAAAGAGATTACTACAAATTGGGGAAGAAAAGTTACGGATATCGTTTTACTGATTTTTATAAACAAGATATTAAACTCAATAAAATCATTTATTATCCGAGCGTAAAAGAGGACAGAAGAAATAGAAATAAGACAAAGCTAAATAGTATCGGTATAGATCCTCCAATATTGAAACGACTAAAAAAAGATTTCAATAGTTGTCTGATTGATTTTGATCTCAGTACAAATCAATTAGAAAAAACTTATGATGAGTGGGGAAACTTTATTGATATTGGGAAATGGTTCAGAAATAATTTCGATTTACACAAATGGAAAAATGGATACATTACATATGATTTTTCCTCTAATCGATTATATACTAACTTTACGTCTTTGTCAAGTCACATTAGAAAAAATAATATCAAATTGAATGATGAAAATTTGGTCGAGTTTGATATTCGGAACTCTTTTCCACTAATGGTTGCAATTTATATGAAAAACGTAAATCCCGATATTATTACTGATTATGACTTCGAACAGTATTGCACAAGTGTCATTAATGGCATATTTTACAATGACTTGACAAAGGGATTGAATTTAATTAGAAATTGTAATAAGAAAGGAAATGAAGACGATATTTCTATAAGATTATTAAGTAAGTCGGAAGTTAAACAATTATTTCAGATTTATCTAAATGGTGACATTAAAAGAGCTCCACATCTTAATGGAATTAGACCATTTATTAATGAGTACATGAGCCGGAAATATGGAAGTGTACATGAATTAATCAGAAAGACTAAGGAGAGCAACAAAAACAACGTCTATCATACGCTAGTAAAGATTGAAACACAATTTATTTTTGATATAATCAAAGAATTGTATCAAAAATACGATGATATCAAAATAGTAACTTGTCATGATGCAATTTATGTACCTTCATCTTTCAAGGATCGAGTCCAAAGAGTTTGGGATGAAAAAATGAAAGAATTAATAAAAGACTTACCATGTGAAATTGATGATAATTTTGACTTACAGGATAGTTTCATTTTTGTTGAAGAAGATATTACAACTACATCTTCAAAAAACACATTATGGAGTGAGGAAGATTTTTTATTTTTGGAAGAAGATGATTACTAATGGATAATCAGATTTATTCTATTAAATAACTAACCAATAACTATCGTTAGAAAATGACATTCACTACTATTTTTTTTTTACCAATAAACTTTCATATAATAACTAGTGATTTATATGTGTATTATTCAAATACTTATGTAAATTCAACAATATAAATCATACCACTACATACATTTAAACTATCTGCATAGCACCGGTAGCACTGTAACTGGCTCTCAAATCTGGTTGTAAATCGTCGGTATAACCAAGCGTCAGAGCTGCTAAAACCGCAAATTCATCGCCTTGAATATTAAACTTCCGATACACACCCAACAAATAATTCCGCCATTTATCGGCTTCTCTTCTAATTGAAAAACCGGTATTCCGATCAGTCATTTGCCAACTTCCTGAGGAAATATAACAGGTTGCTCCCACTCCTTGTCGTTTCAGATAAGCAGCATAATCAAAGCCATCAGGATTCAACGCTTTTTCGGGTGTGGTAAATTCAGCTTCGATCAACAACCGGTCACCAAACAATAGCTTTGAAGCTATTTTATCTTTTTGGAAATAAAGAATTGCCTGACCGTGAGCAGGTTTCCAGGTGGAATCGAGAAATTGCAAAACATCAACCTTACAAAGATAAGATTTTG
>Ga0302215_10000269_pt1 | contig 39115 bp, 53 predicted proteins | sample II_Fen_N3_1_FD_194580 | JGI IMG/M metagenome (GOLD analysis project Ga0302215, IMG submission 194580) | Peat permafrost microbial communities from Stordalen Mire near Abisko, Sweden - II_Fen_N3_1 | ecosystem: Environmental > Terrestrial > Soil > Wetlands > Permafrost | place: Sweden: Abisko... | reverse complement strand
CATCGATATTCTTGTCCGGATTATTGAAGGTTGATGCAAACAAACTATCTTCCAGTGCGCGATTTTCAAGGTGTTGCTGTATAGTCTTTTTGAATTGATCTGTTGATTTCATTACGCAAATGAGTTTATTATGTGGGTTTATTTCTTACTTTTTCTTAATCGTTTGATTTCTTCCTGTAAAGTGATACAAGTTCCCTGGAGTTGTTTCTTTTGCTGTGATAGAAGTACAATGTTGGATATGTTATCCTTTTCTTTTGACCGCAACTCTTCAACTTCTTTTTGCAGGGTTAATACGTCTGCAGGTAATTCGGAGAACATGTTGTTAACATAGCTCTTGAAGTAATAATGAAGCTTTTTGTGATAGGATACTTTAGCTTCTAACCATGAAGTGAACTTTCCTTCCTGATCCTTGTGCTGGTCCAGAAGTTTCTTTGCTTGTTTCTCAATTGAAGTTGTCATGGTACCGGAATTTTATAGTAAAAATCATTTATTGTTTCTCCTTTAAATAATCGGTTGTCCTCAACTAACTTTTCAGTCGTTGATTTTATTTCAATTCGTATTTTATCACTTAACTTTCTCATAGCGGTTTCTGGGAAATTAAATCCGCGTATCGATTGTTTTAATACCTCATTGAATAATTCTACCTGCATAGCGCACACAGGAGCTATGTGTTGGCGTTTTCTTGATTCTTGAAGCCTGTCTACCGTTTCAAGTATTAACTCGTCCAGAGTGGTTGCATTACTGTCCATATCTAAGTTGGTTATGAAAGCATAAATAAGGTGCAGCGAAAAGACGTATTATTTCCCACGCAAATCAATGGAAATCCTTTTTATTCCCTTTTAAATTATTGATTTTAGTCTTATCTCCTCGCTGCAACATTCTGAACGCTTTCAGATTGTTTTACTTATTATGCTATTTCGTCTAAGTCAAATAAGGTAGGTGCCGTTAACTCGCATTCTATCTTTCGAAGGTAAAAAAGCCCGTCACGGAAATAATCAGCATTTAGTTCAATTCCACAACCCCTACGTTTCATTTTTAGGGCCATATAAGGAACTGTCATGAGTCCGCCAAAAGGATCTAATACTACTTCACCTTCATTTGAGAACCTGCCGATTACACGCTCCACGATATCCAGTTGTAATGGACATACATGATTTTGAAGTTTCTTTTGTGTTTGTTTGCTGTTTAGCGTTCTCATTCTGATGATATCAGTCCATACGTCATCGTCTGTGCTGACTGGTGCAATGCTCATATACGTTGCTGGTAACTTTCCGGCATCTTCCATTACCTGACCAACACGGATATGTTCATGGTAGTTATAGAGACTATTCCGGCTAAAGTCTTCGAAGTAGCGTTGCACCTTCTCGATTGGAAGTGATTTGATTTCTTCGGTAGACAAGAACCTATCTCCTGAGCTTCTCCAAAATCCTGAAGCATCAACTTGCCAATGTGCACGGGTGTAAACCTCCTTTGATTTGTGAACGGGTTCGTCTGCATATGCTTTCGAAGTGTCAGAGGGTAATTTTCTGAAAAGCAAAATATATTCATTCATTCCACAACCCATTTTAGAGCCGTCCTTGCTGTTTTCAGTCCAACCTAACCGATACGTTTGATTATTCTCTCTCACTACGTCTGTGACTACCGTAATACGTCCAAAGAATATAAAGCCGTGTTTCCTGAATGCTGCCACGGTCATGTCACTGAAAGGATCCACCGACGGCATTCCTAACCCTGTAGCATTTCCAAATAAAATACGGTCCTTTACGTGAATGGCAGCTACTCTACCAGGTTTTAAAATTCTAAGCAGATTAGGAACTAAGAAGTCCATTTGAACAAAGAACTGTTCATTATCTTCATTATGGCCAAAGTCATTGTAAGAGGGTGAGTATTCGTACTGATTCCCGAACGGGATACTGGTATGAATCAAATCTACGCTGTTTTCTTCCATGGAAGCAGTCTCTACTACACAATCATTATTTATGGCTGTATAGAACGTTCCACTTACTTCCACCCTATCTGATCCTATTGTTCTTTTTAAACTTTCCATTGCATTTTGTGTTAATCCGTATAATTTTATAATTCTGGTCATGTTCTCAACCAGTTCAACATGTTGTGCCCATTTTTCAAGTAATACCTTGAGTATGCTTTCTTCACTTTCAGCGTAGATCACATGTACATTTACTTCGTTCTTTTGCAGGAAACGATAACACCGGTGTATTGCCTGAATGAAGTCATTGAATTTGTACCCAACACCTAAGAATATCATATCCGAACAATACCTCTGGAAGTTACACCCTGAACCGCTTATTTTTGGTTTGGTAGCGAGTATCTTAATTTCACCGTTCGAGAACTTAATGATATTTTGTTCTTTTGTATCAATATCCTGTGAACCGTATACTTCAACTGTTTCAGGTATTGCTTTTTTTATGGCCCTACGTTCATCTTCCAGATCATGCCATATAATCCAGTGTTTATCCAGATCTTCACTTACGAGGATATCGGTCATTTTATCAATCCTATCGTCAAGTGTTAGTCTTTTCTCTCTCGAAGCTTCTGCAAGTCCCATGGCTGAATCCCTGAACATTTTCTTTTGACCGTCAAGTTCATCCTGTGCCAATGAATGATCTACCGTTACACAGTGATAATGCATGTTCATGGGTGGAAGGTCGTATCCTTCGTCGCTATAACCTAAATCTGAAGGCTTGGTTACAAATAATGCCCAGGTCGACATCCATAGCCAGAACTCTTCTTCTTTATGTGGGTACAATGTCAAATCATTTGCCTTTTGTGAGTTTCTTGCAAAGAATCTGGTTAGTGCTTGTCCTGTATCCATGATACCTAAGAATCCGGCATAATGAATTAATTCTTTGAACTTGTTTGGCGAAGGTGTAGCTGTACAAACGAACCTGTAAGGAATGCTTTCAAACATTGGAAGAAACTCCTGATATGTCTTCGATCCATACGAACGCAATACAGAAGCCTCGTCCAGTGTTACGAATATAAACTGATCAACGTCTATCCCACCGTCCCGGACCCGTTCATAATTCGTTATCATAATCGGATTTGGTGAGTTGATGATATCACTGTTACTCTTAACATAGGTGATTTGTATTCCAAGCTTCTTACCGTCCTCAGTGAATTCCTGTTTTACTCCCAGCGGGCATATGATCAATGCTTTTCCACCTTTCTTCTTTAGGGTAAGCCTTGCCATTTCTAACTGGCAGAATGTCTTTCCTAATCCAAATGAGCTAAATAATGCACGTTTGCCACCCAATAACCCCCATATAATTGTATCCTTTTGAAATTCAAATACCATTGGATTTATTTCGTCACGCTCTACTTGAAATCCGCTCAGTGGAGAAGTTTTAATCTTATGCTCTAAAAAGTCTTGATAATCCATATCTTTAATTTACTCTGATAACAATAACATAACCTAGTTCACGCGTCCGTGTAAATACACTCCAACGATCTTTACGAATTTCTTTTTTTGCTTGTTGATTTAATGTTGTTACATTTATTTGAGCTTCTACTATATTCGCTACCGGAACTTTTATTTGTTCGCCCGGTTCAAGAAGCATAAGATATTCAGGTGTTATGTCACCCATGTAAAGATCGAAAGAGCATAGTTGCATATAGTGTAGTGTTTAGAAATTTATTTCTTTGAATCTGTTGGAGCGTCGTATTTGTAAATACTGTCAATCTTTGTTTCTTTAATGATTTCAGCTTCCCATGTTGCCATGGATCCTTTCATTCCGTCGTCATGATTTGCACGAGCCTCTTCAATGTTGTTGGCCCTTACTAACATTTGAGCCGCAATACGCTTTGAAGTTCCTTTTTCTTCGTCAAGTGAAATAAATATAGTTTTCACCTTGTACAACTTATCACCGTCATACTTATCCATGAGCTCATTAATACGGGCACGTTTAATAGAATCAACTACAAACTCACCACTTATAAATGGCTGCATTTCTTTAGTGATCCGGGCTTCAGCTTCAGTGAATGACAAGGCATCTACCAGGTCAATTTGCGATACTTTTACGATCTTACCCTCTTCAGCGGTTTTTTCGTATTTAATCTTTGTTTCAAACCAATTATACATAATTTATAAAATTTAAAGTGTTAGTTTTTTATAATTAGAAATATTGTACTGTCATTCGACTCCTTATCAATGATCTTCTTTCCGTCAATCATTGAGCCTATAACAGGTGTATGGCCATTGTTTTGGTAGATATTAGTCAGCTGGTTGCATATGGCTTCATGTTCATCATATTTATTAAAAAGAGCTGAAAACTTACCATTCCTTTTTGGAAGGCGTACCGCAACGGATACTTTGCAGGAGAAAGGCATATAATTATTTTTTAGACTTTACTTCAACAAACTTTCCGTTTTTAATGGTATAATAAGTATCTTCCTTGATCTTTATACCGTCCACCAATGCTGATTTTACAGCTATTATCTCATTGTTATCATCATGCTCAACAAGACATATAGCACAACCTATTTTGCCCTTTATTTTAGAGTCTTTTCCTGCAATACCAAAAGAGTTAATACCATTTAGGTTGATTTCGGAGCGGTGTCTACCGGCACATACGCTGGAGTTAAGTCCGCTATTCACGCTGGAGTTAAGTCCGCTATTCACGCTGGAGTCAAGTCCGCTATTCACGCTGTAGTCAAGTCCGCTATTCACGCTGGAGTCAAGTCCGCTATTCACGCTGGAGTTACGTCCGCTATTCACGCTGGAGTTACGTCCGCTATTCACGCTGTAGTCAAGTCCGCTATTCACGCTGTAGTCAAGTCCGCTATTCACGCTGTAGTCAAGTCCGCTATTCACGCTGTAGTTAAGTCCGCTATTCACGCTGGAGTTAAGTCCGCTGGTAAAATTGGCCCTTTCTTCTCCTTTTTGGATTAGCTTTTCAGCTCTTCTTTGAATAAACGAAGCCTGTTTTCTCGTAAATTCAATTCCAATCTCCAATAAAGCCGGAAGATTGATTTTAGCTTTGATTTTTAAGTTTGAAACCGCAACCTTACTGTCAGATTCATGAGAGTCTAACTTCCCGGATCCTTCCACTTCACAAACCTCACTATCTTTGAGTCTGTAGAAGTTATTTACCTGTAATGGGTTTTCGCAAAAATGAAATCCATTACTACATGCTTCGATTTGTCCAGGTTGGAAAAAGTCTTTGTTTTCTTCAAATTGCACATCCCGGCATTTCATGTCTTTATCAAATCCCTTTACCCCTTTAATTAGCGTAAATTCTTGTGGCAAAACGACATTAAAAGGGGTGAATTCTTTTGAATAAAAAACGGATTTCATTTCATCTTCCGTAAAACCGGCTATACCGCAACCTAATTTTGTTACCAGGAATACTAGATCGGCATTTTCATCTGCAAACTGGTAAAGATTATCAATCGAAATAGAGATTTTTTCCAGACTGAGTTTCTCCATTTTCTTTCCAAGTGTAGGGATAGCATAGGATTTGCCCTGTATTCCTATTTCCTGACCTTCTACAGCTCCAAATTTTTCAACTGCAAAGCGAGCCGCTCCACCTGCATGACTTCCATTTAGATTCGAGCCAAAAACAAAGATTTCATTTTCTTTAAGTTCCGTGATACTTTCCGGAGTAAATTGCCTGTTTCTGATAATGTTTAAATTCATAATGATTTTATTTAGTTGTTTAGTTTCTAATCGATTTTATAATTTCAAGTATGCTTTCTGCATCCTGTTTTGAATTGGTGTTACACCAATTATCATAAAGAAAATTTCCATTTGTGCACCTTCCGGTTAGCTCGGCAAATTCACACATACAGCAGCCGGAAAATGGATATACCTCAAATACTCTCCAGCGTTGACAAAATCCGCAGAATCCTTTTAATTTCTTTATCTCTTCAGGAAGGTCCTTATCCTCACAAAACCCTCCGGCTGCTACATGACATTCCCATTTGAGAATGCTCAATCTAATAGCCTCAGATAAACTTAATTGATGTTTATACTCCGGCATGTTATGATTTCGAAATAATTGAAATGGATAGTAGAGTGATGAAATATATACCAGAAACGGCAAGTAATACTCGGCAAATTAATTCGGATTTGTCTCCGTTAAAAAAGCAGTAGTAAAAGTTATATAAGGACCTTTTCATTTGTTTGATCTTTTAGGAAGTAAGTATTTAATTACATAGATTGAAATGAAAACTGAGATGAAAAAAATAGCAGTGTAGAGTGGTATCATAAGTTGTTTATTTTATATTGTTCCCGGATTTGACGACCGGTCATTTCGTTTATCTCTTCATTTGAATAAGTATCTTCACGGAGTATCCAGAGTGGATCAGTTAAATTTTCAGGATACATAAACTTGTCAGATTCGATCTTATACATATCTTCAACTTCTTCAGTATATGCTGGATATTTCTTTCTGAATAAGCCGGCAAGTGATACAATTAAACAGCCAATTAAAATGAGAATGAGTAGTGTGATTTTCATATAGTTTATTTTTTAGTGATTCTTTTATTCCATGTTTCAAAATCAGATTCGAAATACCATTCTATACCGCCACCCGTCTTTCGTTTTCCATGACAGCAGAATCGTACACATTGAGGTTGAGTTCCTCCTATTTCCGCAGCCTGAACACTGCTTTTAAATACTCCAAAAAACCGACCGTTCTTAATCCCTACAACCGACCTCGCATTGAGACCTCCATTCCCTGATCTGTCTGAAGTCTTTCTCTGCTGTTCCAGGTTCTTCAACATGCCTTCAATTTGTTCAGGGGTATAAATATCTTTCCATTTCTTACCTGTCATAGGTGAAAGACTATGACCCTTTGCAAATCTTCCATGTACCCTATTTGGGAAAACATGATCTAAATAAAGCTCCATTATTGTTTCAGTATTTTATCGATATCGGATTGTTTATATAGGCCAAGTGCGTTGTGGTTCAAAATCCCTTGTTTTCCCCATTTCCATAGCGTGGATTTATCCCTTTTAAGCTGACGAGCCGCCTCTTTAATGTCCACATACACCTCTCCCTTTTTTGTTTCCTGAAGGGTTGCTTCACGGGTTGCTTTTATGATTGTTCCTGCCAGGGATAATAAGTCAGCTCCTGTTATCTCAAATCGAATGTTCTTGGCGATTTCTGGGTTCTGAATCAGTATATCAAAGTTTGCCATTGGATTATAAATTTGTGGTTGGGATATATGGAGTGATTACGCCGACTAACATGCGGGCTTCAGTGAAACTTTTTAAACCATACGTTTTCTTTAATTCTGATAATTGTTTCTTATAGTCAGCTTCATCTAAGGCAACTATGGTATGCCCTTTTTGAAAGTCAAAGTTGATAGATACTTTCTCTTGTCTATTTGCTGTGTCTGATTTAGCCATTATTAGAGTTCTGTGAAAGGTTCGTATTGTTCTGTTTTTGATTTTCTACCGGTACGTACACGTCGGGCTCTCATTGCTGATTCGTCAGGGTTGAAAATCTGTAAAGACAGCATAAGTATCATAGCGATTGAACAGATTGATCTCTTCATGGGTGAAAGGTCCATACTTATATTAAAACTCTTGCAAAACCACCATGCTGAAAGCTCGTTCACTTTGGTGATTCCTGTTTTTTCAAATACCTTTCGTGCCGTATTCTCAACCGTCCGGACTGAAATATAAAGTTTATTTGCAATCTCTTTTTTCGTTGACCCCCAGGCTAAGAATTCAGCTATCTGGTTTTCGCGTTTTGTTAATCTGATTGTTTCTTCCATACTAGTAGTTTTTATTCTCCCCAGATATCTTTAATTTCTCTCTTAGCGAATATAGCTTCAATTGATTGGGCTTCCGATATACGTGGCTCAACTTCTCCTTTAAGGCGTTGACCCCAGGCATACCGTGTCTTAATGTTCAACGCGGTCATTAATTCAGATTTGACTTCTTTCAGGTCTTTATTCTGAACCTGGCCAAAACCTTTCTTAAATGAAAATTTATTCATATCGTGTTGTTTTATGTGAAAAATGACGTATTTTTGCTATTTCATTGTGTTTTCTTTTGCAGTACATTTGCATTGTCAATTGTAACACGATGCAAATATAAGCACATTATAAGCATTGTGCAACAATATGCTTATATTTTAGTGTTAATTATATATAACAGAATACATATGATTGATTTTAAAAAGGTTAGAATTGACAATAAATATAGTCAGGAGGAATTTGCAAACTACTTTGGTTGCAAACAGGCTTTTATTTCTCAAATTGAAAGAGGTATAAGATCAATTCCAGAAGAATATATAAGCAAATTAAAAGCAGACATAAATATTAAAGGATTAACAGACACTATTATAAATTATGAAAATAGGGGTGTTCCTTATTATGACGTTGATTTTATTGGTGGATATGACCTTGTTATAAATGATAAGACGTCAACGCCATCATATTATATCGACTTTCAGCAATACAATAAAGCTGATCATTGGGTAAATATTACCGGTCATAGTATGGAACCGTTAATATCACATGGAGATATAATTGCTATCAGGGAGTTGGAAGACTGGAATACATACTTTCTATCCGGTGAAATATATGTAGTAGTTACAGATGAATACAGGACCGTTAAAAAGGTCCGCAATTCAAAGAAAGGAGATGACTATTTTAGATTGATACCTCTCAATACAGAGTTTGACGAACAAGATATTCCTAAGTCAATTATTAGAAAAGTATTTCAGGTTTTAGGAACTGCAAAAAAGATATTCTAATTTAATTTTCATGTTAAAATGACACGCCAGGAAACTATAGAAATAAACAAAGACTATTTCAAAAAACGTGATAAATTAGAAGTCGCCATAAAGTCGGGTGCGATATTGAAAATAAAATATATGGGTGGTAGTAATCCTGGAGGAGTGAGGGAAATATGCCCGCTATCATTTGAATGGGATCATAAAATAACGGCTCTGAATTTAAAGGACAATATTGAAAAGACATTTTATGTAGATAAAATTTCTTTTGTTTCCGATGATCAATATCGGATATTCGATAAAATAGAAAGGTCAAGAGATAAAACAGAGAAAAATCTAAATGGTTGTGCAATAGTGACAGTTGCATTTATTTTAATAGTTGCATTCTACTACTCATTTAAAGTTGTAAAATTCGTATTTACCGATGATGAAATATCAGTTAAAAAATATTCTATAACAAGCACATATTAATCATGAAAAAATTACTCATTATCATTTGCTTATTCGCTTTTAACCTGTATGCATATTCCCAAATAAATCTAGAGCATACTTATATGTCAAAATACCGTGTGAATATTTTTCAGACGAATTCAAAAGGTATTATGTACTATCAGTTTGACAATACGGATACAATATCTAACCAATTAAAGATATACAATGAAGATTATTCATTGTACAAAACGATTACTATAAACAGACCAGCGGGATATTGGTGTGAAGTTTATTATATGAGCGAACAATTATTTAATTTAGATAATTCCATAGAATTTATTTGTAATTTCTATAATACTACAAGCAGTAGGGTAGTTTTATATAATGACAATGGTACTGTATTAAAAGATTTCGGCCAGTTTGTTTTGGATAGATATTATGATTTTGTATTACCGATAGTTGTTTTTACAAACGAAAAAGGTGTTTCGAAATTAAGTATTAACTATGAATCTGAAAACCAAATAAAAACTAATATATACTCGCTTCCGGGAAATACCCCTTTAAAGGTTGTTGAACAGAATACGTCCATACTTAAATCCGCATATCCAAATCCTTCCAAAACGTTTATTAATCTACCCTATACATTAAATGTAAATCAAACATCTATAATGCGAATTTTCAAGATAACGGGGCAATTGGTAGAACAGAAACGAATAGACTCTTCTTTTGATAAAATAATATTAAACATAAAATCGTACCAGGCTGGAACATATATTTATGAGTATAATGGTATTTCTAAAAAATTCACTGTGAATTAGAAAGGTAACTACTTTTTCTCAAAAGCCTTTGATACCTGTTTACGAAGCATGTCAAGGTCAATGTCGCGGTATCGGTCAAAGGCCCTGGAGTTCTTAGAATGCCCGGTCATTTTACTGATTAGATTCTGGTCCTGAGTTTCAATATAATTGGAGTTGGTGAAAGTCTTGCGTGCCGTGTGAGTTGTTACCACGTCGCAAATATCTTTTATCTCTGATTTTCGGGTAACGGAATTAATAACCACAACAGTTCGGGTAATTCCCGCAGCACGTAAAAGCTCTTTGACTTTCTTATTATAACCGCCTTTTCCGTTCACATTGATAAATGGGAGTAGTTTACCCTCCGGATAGTTATATTTTGCCAGTATGGCCAGCGCATTGCCCACAAGAGGTACGTAAACAGTCTTTGGATTATCCTCTATTCCTTTGCCCGGTATATACATTAATATATCATCCTGTACGTTTTCTTTCCGCAACTGTATATAATCACCGACCCGGCAACCTATATAGCAGTGAAGGCAAAACAGATCCCTTACGAATTCAAGGTCTTTTGGCAGGTCCTGTTTAGAATATAGAATCTCTACTTCTTCAGGTAACAAAGGAAGCGGATCACCGTAAACGTCACTTGAAAAGCTATATGACTCAAATGGATTATTTATGGTGTATTTTCTTTTTCTGGCCCAATGAAAGAACCCGCTAACAACTTTTAGTTTTGAATTAATGGTATTCTGACCTCTTGGTTTAATTTTTAGTTTAAGGTATATCTCCGGATAATCCATATATAATGAATACTCTTCTTTCAAAAACGTTTCAAAGGATTCTAAATCGCTAAGATCAAAAGTCGATAGATTTAATGCTGTATTTTTAACTGCTTGAAAGTGTTCGAGCATTACCATTACTACCTTAATTTGTTTCTTTCTTCCAGGTGATACTTTAAGAGTATCGTAGTATTGTTGAAAAGCTTCGAAGAATTGGATTAATTCATTTTTTTGAACTGGTTTTCCGGATAAAATAACAGTTATCCAATTTTCAGGCAAAGAATCATTTTCCGTGTAAAAGTCAAGAATCTGTTTTTTAGCCGCAACAATTTTATTATTGATATCATCCCGGCTCTGATCACCTGGTAATAATAACCGGTTTTTCATTTCACCGGCCTTTGGGTTCCACCAATCAGGAAGAATACATATCGGAGATATTCCATAATACTGCTTATCTCTTCCGTCAGATAACCGAATCCTTACGTGGATTTTCTTATTTTTGGTAGTGCTTCTTATAAATGCTGTAACAGTGGGCATAATGATCAAGTTTGGTATTGCAAATATAGTAAATTTGCACAACACGAACAAAACTCTATCAAATTACATGCTATTTAATACCATTATAACTTACAAGCTCACAGTGGCGAAGTGTCAGAAAATCCGAGGTTTGACCGCAAAACGTTTCAAAAAGGGTTACACCTTCCGGATCACATTACACAAAAGCAACTAACTTATAAACAGTTAGTTGCTTTTATTTTTTGGTAAACTTGCACGACGCTTGCACGACGGAATAAAAGTACTAAGGATCTGGCATATAACGAAAAAGGCGTGCATCACTGCAAGCCTTCTCCTAACTAAACCCTAAATCTATGAAACTATGGCAAGAATTTAATGCTTTATAATGGTGTATTTCAATCCGGTTATATTCGTGTTGGGGTTTTTACTTACAGCGTCCAAAGAATTTATTTTGTCACCCCAGTGAAAGAATAGGAAATTATGTTTTGATACCATATCAATAACCGCGAAAATACTATCTGTTGCCCGGTATGTTATATCAGTACCCCTTTTGCTTGAACAACCGGAAAGTTTAAGATATGTATCTGAAAAATCAAAACACATAGTAGAATCTTTAATTATTGTAGGAGTATGTATGTTCTGATTTGTTTCTGTAGTTATATTGGACGCACTTTGAGCCGTTTTAAGGGATAGTTTTAAATCCTTAATAGTTTGGGCATCATTTACACTATACTCCTTATACTCCCCTACCGTGTAGGTCAGTGATTGAACTTTGGCAGCATTCAGGTTTAGGATAGAATCCTTTCCGGTTATCGTTTTTAACCCGGTATTATAGGCAGACTTATAACTCTTGTAATTCGAGTTTAAAACCGACACATTAGACGTTTGGCGTGTAACTTCTTTTTTTGCTCCATTCCATAGCGTTACGAAAATGAACAAGGCAATTAAAGACAGAACCAATAACACGAGCTTCCACTCTTTTAATAATAGTGCTATCATTTTGTTACCTCCTTTTTAGTTTGAGATTGTGCCATGAAACCTATTATCCCGGATACTGCTAAAATGTACCACTGATATTCGGTATACCATGTCGGTGCAATAGCAGTAGAAGCCGTTGTGTTGATTACTCCCACCGACGCAATTACAGCGATTGAGAAATTACGTACCCAGATCCAAAAAAGAGGGGTTTTGGCCTTTAGTTTTTTTACCCAAATTTTCCAAAGTTTTTTCATATAGTTTTATTTTAATGCTCGTTTTACCCAACCGAATATAAATACTTTTTGGCTTGGGTTCCGGTCGCAAATGTTTACGTAGTATTTAATCTGTTCAATGCGTTCAACGGCTTTCTTCTCCCTTGAACTTATTACCCGTTTTGCAGAATGTATCCGAGCTATTGAGTCCCGCAACTGTGCAATTGTATCAACTTGATAAGGACTGTCTAAAAATACGGTATCATGAACCGTGATAGTATCCGTTTTTTGAATGGGATTCGATTTTGGTGTAAATACACACCCGATAACCCCCATGACAAGGAATAAAAATCCGATAGACATTTTCATACGACTGAGTTTAAAGATTTAATTAATAGGTCGTCTACATGACCAGTCTGTGCGATATCGACAGATGCTTGTTGAAACTTTGTTGCTGGTACTAACCCTACATTAACTGCCGTATCAAAGTACTTGCAAAAAGTGTCGGGGTTAGTTATTTCGTTTAACCTCAATTTAAGCCAGAAAGAACGATAATAGAATTCCTGTACTTGACTTTCAAGGGTTGTATCCTGCAATATAACCGCGACACTATGACCATTCAACAGATGACTATCAACTAGGTTCCACCCCGCCCAGGCAGGATTCATTTTACGGGAAATTCCTTTCCAGGTTAAACCTCCACGATCTTTGGGGTTGTTGGATAAAGAACCCTCATTTGCGACTGTTTTTTTATAAGCAAGTAAAAAGTTTGTATCCATATTCTTCTATGCTGATTTTCGTTTGTTGCATATTTTTGCGTCTATGCAGAATAAATCCTTTATTATCTCTATCTCTGTAGTATTGGCTTGAACCATATCTTTCATTTTATCAAAGTCCTTTTTAAAATTACCGAGCTCCTCAATAGCTTTATCACGCTGGGCAAGTGCAATATCACGTTGTTCACGCATTTTGTTACGTTCTTCGTGCATAACCTCCCGTTCGACTTTTATAATCTCCTTATCGGATCTTAAATCTGCAATAGTCTCCTTATAACTATCTTGCATAGCTGTTGAGCTGGCTCTGAACTCAGCAAATAAACTTGTTTCTGCCTTTCTCCGCCCATACTTCGAGGCTCCAATAATAGCTGTGATAATTGCACCTATTACAGTGATTAAGGCCACAATAATAGCCGGTTCGCTTACTTGTACCATTCTATAATTATTTAATATACACTATCCTCAGCCTTATCACCTTTTATAAATCGTCTATTATAGTTGCAAAATCACTCCAATAGGCAGCTCCTGTATATGCTGCAATTGAACCTACTGGAACATGAAGAATACAGGTTGATGTATTTATCCCATTAAATGTACTTCCTCCTAATCCTGTTGGTGGCGTAGGGTTTCTGGAATTTATTCTTATTAAGGCAGTATCGTTATAGAATGAGTAATTACCAATAGAAATTACAGATGATGGGATATCTAATAGAGTAAGAGATGTGGCATCATTGAATATACATGACCCGATTGTCAACAGTCCATTATTTAAAATCAGTTCTGTTAGTCTGTCATTATAACCAAAAGTTGAGTATGCCCAATTAGGATCAGCATCAACATGCAATACTGAAGATCCAAAAACAATCTTGTTAAACTTACAGGATCTAAATGCAGCCCGATATATATCTGTAACGGTATCCGGTATTACCAGTTCTCCGACCAACTTAGTACACTCAGAAAAAGAATCTATCCCGATTGTAACTATATTCTTTGGAAGTTTTAGTGCTCCTGATAGATTTACACACCCTAAAAAGGCTGTATCTCTTATGGCTGTACATAAATCAAAGCCATATTCAGAAGTCATTGTCGTCAGGTAAGTATTATCTTTGTTCGATGGGTTGACTACATTCCTACCCCAATGAATCCATAATGCTCCTAACGGTGGATTTTCGAATACCAGGTTTGCCTCACTATTGACAATAACATATCTTTTTATATCACCCACTGAAAACGGATTGTAGATAGATTCTACATCAAAGGTATAATCAATACCACTCCTTGTATATCCGTATCTGTAGGATTTACCCACACTGCTGTTAACGACTAAAGTATTATAGTCATTTGAAAAAGTATAGGCATATAATTTATCCGATTTTTCATATTCTGAAAAAATTGAAAATAGATTTAACTCCTGCAACTCCGCCTTGAAATCATCAGGGGCTACAAATGCCAGCATATGCGATATAGGTGCAAAAATAAATGGATTAATTACATTCATAGTTTTATAGTTCCCCAGGATGTTAAGCCTGGGGTTTATTTTGCGTTCCATGATTAATTTGAGAAGGGATAACCTCCAGGAGCGATGTTATCGTTATTCCACCCTGCCGAAATATCAATATTGAAATTACCCCCCGTTAGTTGTTCGATAAGCAATAAACGGTTATCAGCGTTCTTTGCTTTTTTTAATTGCACGTCGCCTTGTCGGTTATATGCATTGATCTGCGCTTCAGTTGCAGGTATTCCGTCTGCAATAGCACATAAGTATCCTTGTACGAAAGTGTTCATGGTTGACACATCGGCTTCCCTGTCAAGGTTAGCGTTAGCCAGTTTTTCTTCAGTGATGATAGCCTGGGTTACTTCTTCGACAGTTCTGTTTGTTACTGTATATTTGAAATAGAACATATTGTAGTTAGGGTAAAGAGTACTCTTTACGTTGGTTGGCCTGGCATCCTCATTCAGTATCAATAACCTTGAATCATATGAAGGCGGTTGTACCCCGTGTTCGTCTACAAACCAATATGTATTATTCCCAAGTGGTGGAATGGGCGACCCATTCATAACCGGGCATTTGTAAAGACTTAAAAATTTCCAGTCTCCTGGTTGCAGGTTTTCGAAGTCTACATCTTCAATTGGTTTTGTAAATTGTATCAACCTACCGGCTAAATTAGTTGTGTCCATATCTTTTTATTTTAAATTGTTTTATTTCCGATTAAGAATAATGTTAGGTTCTGAGCTGCCTGATCAACTCCTCCCGCCATGGTAACGCTTAACTCTACTACGTCACTTGTAAGTAAGGCTATGGTTGGGTAATTTAGGGCATAGGGCATCTCTGCACCCTCTGATGTGGTCTCATTACTATCGAATGTCAGCAAGGTTGATAGTATTGAGTTTCCGTTTTTCTTTATATCAATTGTAAGTTTTAAAAAACCAATTGCAGGTTTACCTAATTGCCCTCTAATAGCCGTAACTGTGAAGGCATAAGGTATTGCAGCGCAAGGAATCTTGATTCCTGCTGTAATGTCAGAAGTTGCATCCGACATGGCATAACCTAATGCCTCAATGCCGGTACCACCATCAAGGCCGTCAATGCCTTTAAATTTCATTGGATAACCATATGTAGCTCCACCATCCACCGAAATTGCCATGTACATATCATCCGGTTCAACAGTAGGGTGCCATGTAACCCCTGTCTGGGTATACCTGAAGATTACTTGAGGAGCGTCAGTTCCCGCAGCTCCGTCATTCCCTTTGAATTTTAAAGGATCACCATACGTCACTCCTCCATCTACCGAAAACCGTACATAAACGTCAAGTTCTCTCACATCCGGATGCCACATCGGACCAATTGGTACTGGCAACTCACCGTATAAGATTGTTACGGGTGGTGCATCATCTCCGGCGGGTCCGGGTGTGAGTGATATGTTACTCAATGCTTCCTGTGTTGCATACCAGGTGTCAATCTGGTGGCCAAACCTGTCCTTTACAGCCATAGTGGCCACGTTGGCCGTATTAGCAGTTCCGGAATTAACCGATAAGTATACATCAGCGAGTTTGGGTGAATCTGTCGAGGGGTCTGTGACAGTCTGAGTGCTTTGGTTTGCCTTACCTGCTCCAGTATCCTCAATCGTCCACTCTCTCCATGACTCTCCATTAAGTACCCTGTAATACTTTACCCCTGAATTAAATCGTATTTCTTGGGTTAATGATTCTGCAGAACTATAAAAAACCGTTAGCGAAAAATTTGTTTCGTTATGAAAAGTATCGTCATTCAGAGTTATGCCGTAGCTACCTGGATCGATCATATCGAGTAGATACGACATATCGCGAAATATATATGTAGCCTTTTTAAGATAGTCTGTAATATTAGATCCACCGCCACCGCTTATTACTTCCTCAAAATTCGCATACTCATTAAGTTCTCCGGAGCGTCTGAATTTACGGCCGTCCAAAGTCTCAATGACGTGGATATACTCCGTTCCTAAATTCATGTACCGGACACTGAATTTAAAATGGTTGTATCCAAACATGTTTTGCCCGGCATTCTGGAAGGTAACGTCATAATCCCCCTCCGGAATATCGGATCTGTTCAGCCAGTCAGTAGTAGTTTGAAACCTACCTGTTTTGAGTGTGGTATCAAAAAGCTGTTTAGAACTACGGGCACTGGCTACCTTATCCGCAGCATTAGAACTGAAGTCATCAACAATGTCATCTTCTTTTATTACGACGCTGTTAATAATCTCAATCTCTAAAGACTGGTGTTTGTCAGCTTTGATTTTTTTAAGAACATTATCAAAAATGACAGCTTTTATCTGCTCTATAATTCCGTCTCTTCTCATGCTTAGAATAGTTTTATCTCCCAGGTACCATTTATTGTTAAGTCCTCAATTTTATTGAATGCAGGCCATACTTTACGGGCAAACAACGAGCCGTCTTTTAAAATAATTCCGAATTCGCAAAATGTAGTTCCGTTTCCCTGTGCAGATCCAAATTGAAACTCTAAGGTTAGCTTTCCATTCGTTATCTCTCTGCTAGTTATAGCAAGATTTACCGGAGATAGAATTTGAGTATCTAGACCGTCTGCAGGTTGCGACTCTACTCCAACCTGTATTTTATCAATACCAATATCATTGGTTCCGATCAACATAGATAATAGTTTAGCATAGCCGTTACCGACAATCAGGTTATTACCCTTATCCTCTTTCACCAAAACCCCTTTGTCGTAGAATTTCAAAGTAAGAAATCCCTTAATTCCTATCTTTTCCATTCTAGTATAGTTTTATAATATAGTTCATTGCCACGTATGGAGACATGTTATTGTGGGGTAAGCCTCCACCATTATTGTAATTCTCAGCAGCTGTGGATCCGGTCAGTATCTTGCTGTCAAGTACAGGTGTTACGCTAGATCCGGTTGCACCAATTGCACCAATTGAAGAAGAACCTCCTTGAATAGCATGCTGTACTACATGTGAGTGGGGTATCTGTTGGTGTGAATGCGAAGGCATTTCAGGAACAGTTAATAGGTGGTTAATTTCTCCCCCAGTCGATCCGAGTTTATATGCTGATGTAATAAGTATATCACAACCGGAACCCGTACCACCCGTTAAGGTTATCTGAGTACCTGATACAAACCCTTCTCCACTTGATATAATTTGCAAATTGAAAGCTTGCCCTACCCCTATAACTTTGAAAGTGGCTTCCACACCGCCAACAGGAGCTGCTGCTGTTAGTGTTTCTCCCATTTGGTACTCATTACCCTGCCATTGTATCTGAATGGCTGCTATACCCTTTTGAATGACTGTCTGTGAAGGCTGAATCATTGGTATGTTGAAAGTTGTTGCCCCTACCCCGTATGGACTTGAAGGACCACCTAAAGCTGCATATAGATCTGCATAGTCAGTAATACTCATTGCACTCCCATCACATTTACTCCAACCCGTTGGTAATGTAAAACCCGGCCATATGCGAACTGTTCCGGCTGGTGTAAATAGCCCGTCTACGAAGTTTTTCAAAAAAGGCCGAACAATAATCGCTGTAATATTCTTTGTTCCGTTGGTTGCGAATACAGAATCTACCTGCGCCTTTAGATACGTTAATGTGTTCATATTTTAGTTGTAAAAGTCATTATTAAAATCATTATTAAAGTCTCCGGTAGTGTCAATTACCGCTGTCAAAGTCAAAGTATCCCGTTCAATTTCGGGTATATTAAATATACGATCCTCAATTAAATCGATACCTACGTATATCTCAGTCAGAATACAGATAGCCCTCTTATAGTAGTTAATATAAGTTCTTAGAGTTGGCAAAGTATTCCTATCAAAGTATGAGAGGTCATCCGGATTTAATGATATTCTGAACGCACACCATACATTCTCGCCTCCCGGTATAATCGGTACGTTTTCCTCAATTAACTTTGGGGCAAATCCAATCAGTGAGCAAGCTTTTTTTATTGCGTAAATCGTTCCTACGTGCCTGTGAAGTTCTATTGCATTCTTGATCAAATTACGCTGTTGCAATTCAGTTGTACACTGATCAAACCCACGGAACCCGTCAACGTCTAACTGTTTAGCCAGCCACGGTAAAGCGGAACTATCAACGCAATCTACCAGATAAACCATGACAGGTGAAAGATCAATGTCGTCAAATTGCTTTGCAATCATGTCGTCAAATACTCCCAACCTGGAATTTGCAATCGCTGATGATATCGTTTTCACTGCTAAATGTATTTATCCGTTATTAGAACCTGTTACAGTAACTGTCAATCCACTTTGTTTTGCAAGTTCCCATGGTTCAATTATCAGATTCCGTCCGGTCAATGCTTTTGTCGAATCAATTGTAACTGTTATGTCATATACACCTTCAATTCTGCATATGCTTTCAATGTAAGAAGCCACCACATCAATACCTAACATGGTATAATTTGCTATTCCAAAAGAGTTTAATATGACGGTTAATTTCGTTATTAAATCAACTCCGTTATATTCGGGTCTTTTCACAACATTAATTTCAAGTTGATAATCTACTACTTCAGGACTTTTCACTAATACAGTGTCTGTCATTGGTCGTACATTCTCAGCTCTCAATACCGTTTCAATTTCAGTAATAAGCGAACTTGAGGGTATCTGTCCGTCTTTTAAAAGAGGGTATATCCATACTTCACCAGGGACAATGGTATTGTTTTCTGAATAGGTAACTACCGCAACGTCCGTGATTAGTGCATTTGCAGATTTAGTCCAGAATATGTAAGCATTACGGCTCCCTGCTACACTGTATTGTGAAGTTGCCAGTTTAATTCGGTCCCTTAATTGTTGGTCCGTTTCTTCGTCACTTCCGCCTGAAGTAAGTTCCAAATTTGAAACGCTTGAAATATATGCGTAAACGTCCTGTAAAACTGAAACTACGCCAATATCATATCCATTTCCTGAAATTCCGGTTGTCTGACAGGTAGCAAGTATGCTGACCGAATTCACACCTTCATTTACGGTGATGTCATCTACCGTCTCAAATATCGCATTACCATCCGTTGATCTCACCCTGGTACCTATTGGAATAGTAACCGCTAAATGCCCGTTTATCAAATTAAATAAAAGAGTACAACTTGCTGATGCTGCAGGTAGTCGAACTATATTAAAAAGAGCTGCCAGATAATCCAACACCGGATTTTGTGAGAAGTCGACCAACATAGCCTTTCCAGTCTCATTAATCCTGTTCATGGTTAACGTCTTGTGGTAAGCCATACAGGAACAAATAGAGTATTCAGGTTGTCCAGGATAAATCTCACGTCCTGTTAAGGCTGTGAAGTCTGCCAGTATCTCAGATAATATCTTTGCCGGATCCGTTTCTACGAAAATAGGTTCTGTTAGTGCCATTTCTTAATTCGTTATTTTATGAATAAGCTTCATCCTGATATGAATCAGCATACGCCTTTTGTATTTCAGTCAAATTCTGTGTTGAAAGATCACTCAAATCAACGGTTATCTGAATGGGTGTATTTGTTTCTGTAAATAACCCTTCAATATGAGCCGCAACCTTTCCATCATATATGGTTCGTTTTACCTGGCTTATCGTTGCTCTTTTTTCCCACCTTTCCAGGTCTTTAATTATCTGTGATGCAAAATCACCTTCATACTGATTTACAGGCTTATCAATGTAGTTAAATACTCCGCTGCCAAATGCTGCCCTGAGTGGATCACTTCCAGGTATGGTATTTAATATGATATGCCAACTTTGAGCGATATCATCTACACCGGATACGATAAGCCCAAAACCATTATAATTTATATCTTCTAGGTCATAAGGATTTTTATTCCCTAATCCATTATCTTTTGTTTTCGCAATTACATCGTCTATTGTTTTCGCAATTCCAATTTTACCTATATTTATTGATTTATCAAAACTCATGGTGTTGGTGTTGGTGGTGCACCTATGGAAGCATGCACGTGAGTTAATAATGATACATTTCCTATCCCGGCTATTTGTCCTATAATATCCCCTGAAACGGTTAACTTTGCGCAATTAAAAACTAGTTCACCTGTTAATCCAGCATCAATTGTAAGTTTCTTAGTTGAATTATCATAAGTCACTTTTGTTCCGTCCTTAAATTCAATTCCTTCTACATTCTCACTAGCCCAGATTGGAGGCTTCACGTCATCATTGGGTACTTCATGGATTATCTCACCGTCTTCTCCATTATCATGCATGAGTACCGCAACCTGCATATTGACTTCAAAGTACCTATTTTCCTTTATATTTTTTGGTAATGTCAACCAATCGGATACAATACCTAAATCGTCAAAGTTTACCCTTGCCCGACCTGTCGAATAATCAACTTCACTAATTAGTCCGTATCGTAACATTCAATTATTGATTTTCTTCTATTTCATCATTAGTGTCCAATTGAACTGTTTCCGATTGCGTTGGTTTAGGTTTCGCAACTCTGGGAACCCGTTTAGGTTTCGGAATTGTTCCCGTCTTCCGGATCTCTAAACTCGTTGTATAAACCGAACCTCCTGAAACAGTGTGCGTACTAGTTACGTTGTGATACTTTCCGCTGGGTAATCCAAAACCTGTTAAATCAAAGTTCACACCCGAAACAAGCAACGGATCACCCGGTAAATCATTCAACGTTCCAGACTCCTTGAATTTATTCTTATTCCAAAGTCCGCCTTTGACTTTCATTTCAGCCTGTTGGATATTTCCGGCTTTCCCGCCCAAAACGTGAATATCAACAACGTTATTATTCAAGATATCAGTCACCTCGCTTTTTATCAACTTCCCTTTTTTCGGGTTTCTATGGACAATCGAAGCTGAAGCATAAGTATCGTATGTTTTATTTGTCAACGAATAACTACCTATATCTGTCTTGTCAATCTCCATAACAGACGGAGAATTATCCAGTGTATAGTAATCTACAAAAACAAGATCGCTCCCTTTTATATAAAATAAGAATCCGTACTCTTTAGCTATCTCACTCAAAAAAGCCAGATCCGTTTTATTTTCCTGAGTCTTACGGTCCAGGTTGATTTGATTTAATTTCAGACTTGAATTATCAATCAGTCTTAACCCGTGTTTGTTGCAAAAAAACAACGCTATTTGTTTCAAAGTCATCTCTTCAAATGCTTTGTTATTCCGCGTCCTGAGTGCCTTTGTTATTCCTGAAGCGATTGTTTTGATTTCTATCTCGTCAGGCACCCCTGATAATGTCACCTCGTCCACCTGAAATATGCCACAATCAATCAGCTTGTCATTATATCCAATATAAGCTTGAATCGTATCTCCTTCCACAGGATACCAGTCTTCGCTCCAAATTCCTGAAGTATTATCGAATTTCAACGTGCATTCGTCACTGGCACCTTCTTCATGGTCCGTATAACTAATACTTGAAAGATATTTTTCTACCGTTGTAGCAATATCCTTGTTATTCCATATTATTTTTACAACCGGCTTCATTGCTAGTTCTTCCATGGTGCCAATTTCGTTATTATCAATGCCGAATCAGTATTCTCAACAATGGGAACTATTAAAGTTGTTCCGTAGGGTAATATAGGATCAATTGGAACGCCTGGATTAGCATCAACCAATGTCTTTATACCTTTCATACTGCCATAGTATAAGTTGGCCAAATAACCCCACGTTTGACCTTGCGAACATATATGATTAATAGACTTACTCATAAATACTTTTTAAGCAGGTTTCTTTCTATTAATCTTAGTGATACCAAAGGCCACGTAATAAAAACTGTTTTTATTAATCTTAGTAGGATTAATAAAATTACGGGTGAAAAGATAAATATTATCACTGCAACTATAAAATACACTATTATAAGTATCATATTCCTCCCTCCCTGCTTCCAATTACCGCCGCAAATGGTGTACTTGCTATATTGAGTGCATATACACCGGAACTTAGTAATTCACCGTTATTCATTAAATCAGCATAATCCTGCAAACTGTCCGCTCCCAATATAGCACCTGGAATGCTGTTTATCTGTTCAGTGGCTATTTGTATTCTTGAAGCCAGTATCTTTATATTCGTCAATGTACCTGTTGCCTGGTTAAGGGCCATATGTACCTGCGTTGAGCCTCGCTGTATCATTTTACGGGCATTATCTATCTTTGAAGTTGCCACATTAAAATTATCAATTGCACTCTGAGCACTCTGTTGTAACCGATTTAATTTTCCGGCTGACATTTGTCCCTTTGCTATTTGTGTACTAATCTGTTTTGAAATATCAGTTCCATGTTTAATCGAAGTTACTATCAATACCATTGGCGTTTTAATAACTGTCAATGGAAGAGTGGCAACCGGGTTACTGTTTACAAAAGCTTTCCCTGTTTGTTTAACCAACGATTCAGTCGTGTTATACTCTAATAACCGCAACGTTGCTGAAATATCCGTTATATATCCGTCCGGTAATGCGTTTACAATATCTTCCTGAATAGAGGTAATCACAAACTTCCCGTAATTCTTTCCAGTTCCGTCAACCAGGTTCGATACTACTCCGCGGGTCCTGATTGAGTGCAATGCTTCCATTTCACTTTTAGGAGTACAAAATTCCGAACTTAAAAAAATACCCAGTTCAATTTCTTCCAACTTCTCACCGACATTCTGAACTACCGGTTTACTTCCTATAATTGCGATCTGCCCGTAAAGAGTCTCCCTTGAACGATTCCATGATTGAGGTAACTTAATACCTTCGAATTTATATGTGCCTAGCTGGAGAAACATGTATATTATAAAGCTTGGTATGATATTCTTTGATTATTTCCTGCTATTTTTTTTAAAAATTGCTCAAATTCTTTTTGATTATCTTTCAATAATTTCATAAAATCAGCCTTATCTGTCAAACTTCCACCATTCAAATGAATAACTGGAGCATAATGAATAACTGGAGCATTTGAGTTAACAGTACTATTTGTAGCAACTGTTTTGACTGTATCTCTTTTATTAGTTGAGTGTATTTGAACAACCTTTGATTCTTTATGCGCTTGTACGGTTGCTTTTTCCTTGTCTTTTACAATCGCTTTTTCTTGTGCAAGTATCTTTGAAAAGGTAGGTTTTATATTTTGAGTTAACTTAACTGTTTTCTTCATTGCATTTTCAGCAGCAGAATATCCGGATAAGTCCTTAACTCCTTTTAAAGCTTCTTTACCGGCTGCTGCAAACTTACCTTTGAATAATAATCCAATAGCCCTTCCCATTGAACCCAATCCGGATATGATGCCTTTAATCCTGTCAAGTACGTATTCTTTTAATATGTTTCCAAATCCCTTCACAACTGCCCAGGTAGTCTTTACCGCTGCCCTGAATCCTTCAAACTTTTTCCATGCCAATACCAATCCTGCTACCAATGCAACAATACCAATAACTACCCACGTGATTGGATTTGCAAGTAATGCAGCCGTGAATGCCCATACACTTGAAGTTGTTATGGCCGTCCACATAGCAGATACTTTTTGAGCCGCTGCTAATGCATAATATTGAATTTTGAAAAGCAACATGGAGTTTTTAGCTAGACTCATTGCTTTTGAAACCGTTCCAACAAACTTAATTACCGTTCCTGAAACAACATTAAATGCCCCCATAACAATAAGTAGCCCCGCAATTACTGACGCTACTTTTACTAAAGTTGAAAATAAATCTTGATTTCTTTTTATCCAGTTTCCAAATTTATCAGCTAACTTTGATATTTTATCAGCTAACTTTATAGCTGTTGGAAGTGTGGAAATGGCTATTTGATTTTTTAATCCGTCAAGTTGAAGTTTTGTATTGGCTACTGAAGCTCTGTATTTACCAAATGCTGCTATATTTTCACGTGATAAATATGCATTTGATTTTCTGAATTTATTTCCTAAATCCTCAATTGCTTTACCTCCTTTATTGAGCATTGGAATCATATCCTTTCCGGATTTACCAAATGCCAACATGGCTAATGCAACCTTTGTAGGTCCGTCCTTTGCATTTTTATATTTATCGGAAAGTTCCTGTATTACTTTTGCAGTCGTTTTTAGTTTACCGTTACTATCTTTTGCGCTGACACCCATCATAGACATGATTTTTTGAGAAGCCTTTTCTCCATGTGCTGCCAATACCATAGTTTTAGAAAGCTTTCCCATACCGACTTGAAATTGTTCTACACTTACATTACTTCTCTTTGCAGCATAGCTTAATTTTTGAAATTCTTCAGTTGATAATCCTATTTTTTGAGAGGTGAACTGTACTTCTTTTGCTTTTTCATTTACTGCATTGAAATTTGCGAATAAAGCACCGGCTATTGCTGTTCCAGCTGCCATCATAACGGCTCCAGACTTCTGTAATGAACCTCCAATTGCTTTTGATCTCTTTTGAAAATTACTCATAGATTTGAATGACTTTCCCATGGCTTGGTCAACAATACGGGACATTTTGTCCGTTGCCGATAGAATTAAACCAAGTTTCATAACGTCTGCCATACTTTATTTTCTATGTAAATTTGCAAGTCAACAAAAATAAACCTCTTAATTTGTTATTCTGATTAAGTTTGATTTGAGTTTGATTTGAGTTTTTGCAATATTAAAAAAGCCACCGGTTAAAGTGGCTTAATTATTCTTTGGCAAATCCCAGTATAATGACTTCTTTTGGTGAGTTTTGTACGTTTAATTCCAGTTTATATTGTTCGGCTGCGCTATCCAAACATTTATAATAAAATTCAACGTCATACTTTAATACTTCATTTATTCCCGATCCGGTATAGTGTGCTAAAAAAATAACATCGTCAATCGGGATTATGCGTTTTTTGGTGATTTCTTCCCTCCATAATCAGACATATCACCGTCGTTAATGAAAGTGATCACTTCAAGAATCTCTTCATCGTCGAAACTGTTTATTAAATCTTCATAAACAACAGGAAGGTCATTTATTCTAACACTTGAAAGTTGTTTTCTAAAATTTTCTTCAGCATCGTTGGTTGAATTAACTTTTTTGTCAGTGGCAACTTCTTTTGCTTGTAATTTCATGATATATTCAACCGTTTTCTTTCCGCTCTGAACAATCATATCGAGTTTAATTTTCTTATCAAACGAACATAAATGAGTACGCTTTATAGTACCTTCGTTTATTTTTCTTTTAAAATATTTTTCTTCGGGCATAGTATTTTTATTTAATTTATTAGGATTAAAAACCATTCCGGACATTGTGCCGGAATGGTTTATCTTATCTGTGAAAATCAATCTTTAATCTGTGAAAATCAAATTCCAAGATTTTGTTTATAAGCAGCCAACTGATCAACTCCGTCAATTCGGAATATGTTGTTGATGATATCCAATTCTACAATGGCACGCCCGTTCACTTCTTCTTTGATATACGAAATATCAAATTTAGTTGACAGGTCCGTATCTTCTTTGGCCTTGAATGCTCCCAGTCCATGATTGTTTGAGGTACCACGCAAATAAACAACAACAGGTTGTTCGTCTGTTACGTCTCCATTGGTGTACACGGTCTTGTTACTCCTTACCATTAGTTCAATGGCCTTACGCGGGTTCGCACACGCAACTTGTACGTCATTGTCCGGATAATTCCACTTAATGGTTGCTTCCAGTGCGTCGACTCCATTGAAAAACTTCAACGAGCCAATCAAACCAAGAGCCTTGTATTCAGATTTTGAAAACTGAATTTCAGGTAATGACACTTCAGACGCTTGTCCGTGTGTCGACGTTCCGTTAATATAAACGTTAGCGTCCTGTACTTTTGATATTACTAAGCTCATGATTATTTCAGATTAGAAAGTAATGAAGTATCAATGTAATTGTCGAAGGTGATCCGTTCACCTGGTGTTGGGAACATGTACACGGTTGTAAATACTACATGTCCGTTTGCAAGTTCTTCAGTTGAATTCTTTGCAGGATCGTATGTACATTGGCTACCTTCCAGTAAAGCCTTACGCGCAATAAGTCCGTTAAAATAATTATTCACAGTCTGACGCACCAGGTCAATATAAGCCTGGATAATTGGCTTGTCAATATATGGCAACATGGCCAGTTCAATTGATTCGTCTACAATATCCTTTGTTCTTTGTCCACACTCGAAAGTCAATGCTCCGGTTTCAGTTGGAAACGAAGAGTTACGGTTTCCCCATAACCTGAAATCAGCACCATAGTTATTAAATACGGTTGTAATTCCGGAAGCATTTAATAAGTTCGTTTCTGTTGTCGGATCATTAATAGCTGCTGTCAGTTCCGTTTCAAGTCCGGTGATTCCGTCAATGGTATTATTCGAGGAACTTACCCAGAATCCTCCACCTGCTGTTTCACTTGTTGCATCTACTTTTGCCCGTATTGCAGCCGCATATGTAGATAGTGGAACTACTGTACCTGTACTGTTTTTAAGTCCGGGATAATAAAGCATGGCACGGGTTGAAGTAGATGCCCAAAGTCCCGCAGTAATACGCAACGCTATTGCTCCGCTGACAGTAGTGCCCGTTGGAGCGTCCAGATAAGCACAACCCCTGAACTGATTAGCTGAAGTTGTCAATGCTGCTGCAACACCTGACAAGCCGGTAAATCGAGGTGCAATAAACACCTTGGCATTAAATCCGAACTGACTGAATGCAGTTTCAAAACATTTAAGCCCTGTACGAACTCCGTCAGTGACTGAACCTGTAAAATCAGCAGCTACCGGTGTAGGTGTTCCGGTCCCAACTGAAACTACTAACACTGTTGCACCTGTTTTCTTTGTGATCGACCGGATAATAGCTAATGCTTCCGGAATGGTACCCAACAAACCAAACTGAGTGTCGTCCTTTTCAGTAGCACACAATATCAGTTTATCAGTATCTCCGGTTGCAGCAGTTCCAATCAATCCTATAACAGCAGTCTTCACCGTGTTTACAAGTGCTATTTGTGGTGAGGTAATTGTTTCAACCCCATGTAAAAAAGTATCACTCATTTTATTTTTTGGATTTTTGTTTAATAACATATCCCTTTTTTACAAGGGATTTTACATAACTTGTGTCTGGCAGTTCTATCGTTTCACCTTTATCGAAAATATAATCTTTTCCATTATCAGTAAATGATATAATACCATGTTGATTTGTGTACTTATCCATTGGTATCAATTTTTTTGAAAGTTGGGACCACCGGTTCAGGTAAATTCTCAATGGCTTTAATTGAGGTTGAAAAACTGATCATATAATTCCAGTCGTTTTGGGTACCTGAATCAATATATCCGTTTTTTATCAACTTTATTTTTGTGAATCCACGAAATTTATACCCTAATAATTTTGTTTTAATATCACTGATAATGGCAAAAATACCTGAAGGTCCTTTTCTGGTTTTACTTCGTAACAGGATTTCAAAATTGACAGTTTCATTCTGAATAATAATGTCTGTACTTTCCGGACTATCATAATCAGAATTCGTACAAATAACATAAACAGCCGGCTTAGTGAAATTCTTTTGATACTCCGCTTCATTGTCCGGCAAAGGTTTTGCCAGGTAAATGGTATTTAATTCAGTTATATTCTCGTCCGTATCTACCAATTTAGGACAAAGCAAATCGGAAATATCAATCTCCAGTTGTTCGTAGTTAATCATTGTTTAATTCAGCATACGCAATATAAGTCTGACCATCAAATTTGGTATTAACTTCTTTTATTACGAGATTATAACCCTTTACAATGAGATATTGTACGTTTCCGTTATCAACCAATGTTTTTAAATTTAGAAATTGATTAATAGAGTACTCAAACCAATATTTATATGGTCTGTATTCATACCTGTCACTACTTCCAATTGAAACAGGTTCTGTTGGACAATTGAAAAGCACCTTCTCAGTTTGCGCAATAGATGAATCCGACGGTGTCCAAACAGCCGTATCTCCGAACACTGATTGCGTGCCCGAAAATACAATCTGCTGGATGTCGTCAAATACGCTCATTACACGTTTTCGTTGATACTGATTTGAACAGTAGCGTCACCACTAGCAGCTGCTGTGTAAGCCCAACCAACCAATGTATTACTTGTAGCTGTTGTGGTTACATTTTTAGCAGTACTGTCAAAGTATACCTTTGCACCGATAGTAATTGCACCGGTTGCTTTTGGCACTTCGAAAACACCTTCTGTCAATGAGACATAAGTTTCACCTTCTGCTGCAGTTGTCATTGCTACTGCTACTTTTGAACCGATCAAATGCAAGTCTCCGGAAGTTATTCCGCCTGCAGGAGCTGTATTCTGAATTCGATCGCCTTCGCAAATGTAATTTTTCATTCTGTTTATTTTTTTATGTGAGCGGACTTTCATCCACTCACTGTTTTTTCTTATCTGTGTAAATCCTTATTCAATCTGTGTAAATCAGTATACAGATTATTGACCTGCATTCTTATACCACCCACGATAATCAATAGCAGCGACACCAAACTCAGCTGCAACAGCGAATTTAATACCTTGAGTATTGAAATTATCTTCACGATTAGCACGTAAACCTCCGTTACCGCTCAAATAAGCATGATACAGACCGTCAATGGCAGCAGGATCAGCAGCCAGGAACCAAGCGTTTCCACTTAACCGGTGTTCAACAATTAACGTGATATTCATAGTTGAAAACACGTTTACGCTTGACGATTGTGTTGGTGCGATAACTGCCAGTAATTTACGGGCTGTGATTTCATTTTCAGGAGATACAACCAGCAATTTAGGAACAACGCGTAATGTCTTTCCAGCAATTCCAGTTTGTTTTTTCATTGCAAGAACTGCAGCAGTTAAAGAAGCTTCGCTCAATGCTGAGCCGGAACCTGAAAGATTGGCATGATCAGCATGGAATAATGTTTTCCCGTCGTCCATTTTGACATTGGCAGTTAACATGTTCCAAACCATATCACCACGTAACAAATCCCAATCCGTAACAAATTTCTGTGGAATACGTTCGAATGCTGACATGTCGTCATTGATAATCATTTTGCGGGTCAAGATCAAACCTTCTGCAAATGTTTCCACTGCAATAGTTTGTTTTGCTTCCTTCATGCTACCATATTTGATTTCATCACCTTCTGGTAACTTTTTCATACCGTTGGAAGAATCAATCTGATACATGGCCTTTGCCTTGAAATCATTCACGGAAGTTTCACGCGAAATCATTCCCCAGTATTCTTCTGCAAGTTGATAGTCAGCACGAAGCGATTTGTTCAACACGTTTTCAAGAATCAATGGGAAATCAGAAGTTGACATATCACGTTGTTGGCCCATGATAATCAATTGAGCAATCTCTTGCTTATCTTTTCCACGGACATTCACACCTTGACCAACGAGAATCTCTTTTCCGATTTCCAGTAAACTCATTCCACGGAATTCATTACCACCTTCTTCAAGTTTGAAAATGGAAGGATTTGAACGGTGCAACATAGCATTTTCAATACCACGTACTTTCTTTTCAGCTCCTGTATCACCAATATGAGGTGCAGGTTTAGGATCTCTTTTTACAAAATCGTCAATAACAGATTGACGTATTTCTTCAACTGTGTTTTCTCCATTGAAAAAATCAATGGCCCTGGAATCTTCCATTCCTGCAGCTCGTGTACTTTTCAGAATAGAGTCTAAACGGATCCTGCGATCTGCTGTAGCCTGGCTTCTGATTCCTTCGATATTCACAACATTTACAGGTGTTTTTGCCGGATTTTCCGAACGAATTGCGTCAAGTGTCTTTTCAGTGCTGAAAAGCTCCATAGCGCGAGCATCGTCCAATTGTGCCGAACGGCAAATGCCTACAATAGCTTCGATACGGCTTTTATCTTCAGCAGTACCACCGGCTCTGATTTCTTCAATGGTTTTAAACATGTTTGTTTCGTTTTTTAAATTATTTTCAATGAAAAAAGTATTTTGATTAGTATCATTGCTCCGCATAGTGGAGTTTATGTCCGCTGGTATAGGCGCAATGGCAACATGGTTTGGCTCCCAGTCTGTCATTTTGTAAGTTACTGTATTGGTAACTGTATCTTCTTCCCTGATTCCTTTATATATGGAATAACCAACAGAGAATGTATCAAGAATTCCACTTATTAAATCTGCACGGGTTGCATCGCTGCATTGTGCTCCTAAAGTGACAGTTCCGACCATGGATTTATTTTCAAATCGTACATTTGAAATTTTACCCATTACATTTTCAGGTTTTACAACAGGGTTGAATCTATCCGGATGACTGTCAAGAAGTGAAATACCTGCATCTACACGTCCCATACGGACATTTTTCTTATCACAAAGCAAAACTTCAGAATAGTTTTCATCCCAATTACACCGGAGTACCGGAGTTTCAGTTGCAAACGTGATATCAAATGTTCCGGCTTCTGTATTAAAGCTGTTTTGTACTACCTGAGCTTGTGCCCTGTATTGTACACCGATTAATAATTGCTTTGTTTTTGGCATAATAATTAATCTAAAATTGTCCAGTCTTCAGATAATACGTCAGAAGTTGAAGGATTCCAACCTGAAATAAGATTACTTAAACCAACAATTGCTAATTGGTTGTTATAATAAATAGCGTCAATTTGTTCAGAAGTATCATTGAATCTTCTTACAAATTCTTTTTTTACTGATTCAGGTAGAGATTGCATTTTTGGTACAATATCTTTATGGATAGTCGAAGGAACTTGCATAAAAACAAACATTACTTTTCCATTCCAACCCTGTCTACTAACTCTTTTACCAGCTTTTAAAGCTTCAATTGCAATTCCAAAATTCATATTAATAAAATTATTGGTTATATTTTATACATTCTCGTTTACCTTTGCTTCAACAGGTGCCATTACGACACTCGTAAAGTTTATCCCGGCATCTGCCATTTTCTTACGCTCTAATTTCACTTCTTCTAAGAACTCGTCAGGGTCGCGTCCGTCTTCCCGTACTATTTCACTCCAGGTAGTTATCCCAGCTGAAATCTGTGCGATTCGTGCATTTGTTTCTTTTACAGGATCCAGTTGCTGAACTCTTGGAGCTGTCCAGTCACTTGCATCACAATCGACATAAACACCTGTCAAACCAACCATAACTAATGAATCCATAAACCACCTCCAGATAGGAACGCAAACCTGTGGTACCATTAAGTTATACTGAAGCTTCCTAAAACGTCCGCTAACGTCTATCTTTGCCATTCGACCGCTTGTGAAGTTCACGTTGCTGTAATCCATGGTAAGCATTTCATATGTTATCTCGTATCCGGCTGCAATACCCTGCAAAATTTTCTTTGAGTATTCTCCATAACCGTCCGCTGCCGGTGGATTTGAAAATATAATCTCTTCTTCTTGTTGCAGGTATTGTATGATACCCGGTTCAATATGCTCAGTTAAATCTGTATCTTCTCCTACTTTGAACTCGTGATTTTTTACAAAAGCTGCAAAAGCTGCAGCTACTTTTTGCCGCATGAGTTGCGCATCTTCATAGTCACTGAAATCGGACATTTTCATGAAAGCAGAAACACCACTTGGAACTCCTCTTACTTGTCCGGCCCGTAATACTTCAAAAGGTTGCAGAACGTCATCAATTGAAATAAGTTCGGACTGAATACCGGTCCAGTTAACAGCCATATCATTTGGGTTTGAACTCCATACCCAATATCCGGTTTTTAAACCTTCTTTATTGAACTGCACTCCTAACCTGCAATATCCTTCTTCATTTATAAAGTTTTTCTGGTGATCCAGCTGATCTCCTTCTAATACTTGTATTTTAATGGGGATCGGATTAAACCTGGTAGGTTTTACACGTCTCCGGATAATCAGACAATCTCCACCTTCCGAAATTTCAGACATGATCAACTGCTGTAATCCGTAAAAAGTATTATTTCCGTCCCAATCGCATTCGGTACTTTCAGCCCAATGTTTCCAAACCTGTTTAATTTTCTTTATCTGGTTCCGGGTTCCACTTGTTGGAGCCGGTCTTATTCCTTCGCCTACCGTGTTGGTAATTATTACGCCCAATGCTCTCTTTGCCCAACCGTTGTTACGTACAAAACTCCTACTTCTGTTTCTCAATGTCTGAAGTGCAACTCCAATCTCCACATTTGGACCATTGGAGGTTGCACCTTTCATACTTTTATTTCTTCGACCGTATTGTGCAGCTTCATAACTTCGCCTAGCCTGAAGTCTTCGCATTCCTTCACGTGGATTTATCCAGGCTACAGTTCTGTCCAGTAGATTTAATTTTACTTTATTCGAATCCACGGCCATATTCTGCAAATTTTCTATTGACAGTTTTTACATTCTTTCCCAAATCAGCTTCCATTTCCTGTTTAATCAGCTTCATTTCTTTAATAGAACGGTAGACAATCTCTTTGTCACCATACCTTACAGTAGTAGCTCCCAATGCAATAGCATCCGTGAGTTTATCAAGTTGTAACTGTGTATAGGCCATTCTTATTCGTTCAAATCAGTTTAATCAGTATCTTAGGCAACAAAAATAAACCTCTTAATTCATTATTTCAATTTAGTTTGATTTGAGTTTGATTTGAGTTTTTGCAATATTAAAAAAGCTACCCTTTTGAGGTAGCTTTAATTTCTGTTTTTTTAATAATGCTAATGCGTTAGGATCCTTGTTTTTTCATACCCCAGTGAACATATTATAATCCCGATTAACAAAATTAAAATCTAACTCTTCATTTGTATAATGTGTTAGCTCTTGAAGGGTTTCTTTCAGATATATTTTAGGTTGTTTAGATAAATCATTTAGCCATTCTACAAAACTCTGTGCTTCTACAACGTCATACTTTTTACCTGACATTAAACCAATTTTATATAAATCGCAAAATTCAAGCGTTGATCCTATCATATTTTTTGCAGAAACGAAATCAACAATCGGTTCAATACTTGCAAAGATTTTAAATCCTGCATTGTGAAGTTCCTTCATTGCTTGTATGCGCTGTAAATTTGTTGAAGCATTGGGTTCTAATTCATCATGTCCTGTCAAAGTAAAACCATATGCAATTAAATCTTTTCTATGATCTTTGTAAGTATCTTCGTCAAGAAGTAAGTCTTCAACCCACCATGTTGTTTTAGTCAAAACTTTAACAGGTATTTCGTTGAACTGACAAATTCCAATTGCGTCGTGTGTAAGATCAATTGTTTCTTTCAGAAAAGGATCGCTGGTAAATGTAAAGAACAAACCATGTTTTTGTAAATCTTCTTTATTTTGTAAAATTTCTTTCTTGAATATTTCAAGTGCGTTTTCTTCATTTTTAAAGCAGGATTTCAGCTCCGGTTTATCACCTCCCATTGCTTGAGCTAAAACTCCTTTTTTCAGATAGCAATAAGTACAACCATTTGAACAACCTTTGTAAAAATTACATGCCCAATAACTATATTCACCGGCTTTCCCGCTAGGGTTATAAATAGCCTTACCTTTGAAGCTTTTAATTTTTTTATTAAATACTACTTCTTCTCCAAAATCGCAATATTGACCACGGAACTCGCACTTGCCATTTTTACCATTATCTGGTTTGTATGATTCACATTGTTTTCCACAATCTGATTTTTCATAACAAGTATCAGCTTCCATGCAATAAACAAAATCTGATTTTGAATGTGGTACCGGAATTGCTTCAAGGACTTTTAATTCATTCAATCCTTCTTCTTTCATTATCTCCCGAAAGTATTCTTCTGAATGTGCCGTTTCAGCATCTTCATTTTCAAAATAAAATTTCTTTTTCATATCAATATCTGAATTTAGTAAATTGAATAATTGCAAGCGGTTTACTTAAATCATATCCTTTAAACCAGGATTTAAAATCTTTAATATCCAAGCCGTCATTGTTTGCAAGTCGATTCGGAATAAGTGCAGTTATAGAACCGTCATTATCTACCCGTGGGAAACCGACAAGCGAATTATGGAAGGTTAGTTTCTGAACTCCTACGCCGTCATCTTTTTTTAGAGTTATAATGTCTTTCCATTTCGAACGATAAGCAATTCCACTCCAACAAACAACCCTCAATACAGCTTCACCCAGGTTAACCTGTTCTATTTTATCAACCCAGCCTTCATAATCCGCCCGGCAGGTATGCTCTTTGGGAAATAAGGCAGTTCCGTCGTCCATTATAAATGGCATTTCACCGTCTTTAACACGTAATAAAATACTTTCCCTGAAATACGTTGGTTCACCTGAACGCGGGTGTTCTTTCATAAATTGGCTACTCAAAATAAGAACAATCTGTTTCAATGGTTTTTCAATTGGTAAGTTGTTTTTCATTTACTTTTTCTTTAACCGGGTTATTACTCTTTAAAAAATATACTCCTGATTTAAAGTTTTCAATTACACTATCCAGATCCCATTCTTCGGTTTTTATTTCCGGTAGTCTTTTTACTTTAATTTTTACGATAATAATCCTAGCTTCAATATCTATTGAATGAACTTTAACCCAACTTAATAAACTATTTCCGGTAATAACAGATCCTTTTTCAAGGGTAATCCGGTAGTGATTATATGTTTTTTGAAGCGATTTAGATATAACTTCTCCAATAAATAACCTGATTGTTGATGATAGAATTGATTTTTTAGCAACTAATGCCGGATATTCTGCTAACATAAAATCAGAAGTTAAGCGGTTACTTTCCGCAAGTTGTTCATAGGCTCCACGAACATACCTCATACCAGGAGGTGGTAATGGTCGAATGGATCTATTTCTTTTTATCTCTGAGATTAATTTGCTTGTGTAATTTTTACATTCAACATCCAAAAGAAGTTGATCAATTGTCTCAAAAACTTTAGTACTAAATTCAAATTTTACAGGTTTTGTTTTCATTTTTGTTATTTGTTTAATTCGTATTTAATTATTTTGATTTACTATCTCAATTCCAAAATCCACCTGATTTTCTTTTCTTTTTTTCTTCCGGATCCTGTTCCGTTTCGTTATTCGAAGTATCCGGTGAGTTATTTTTTTGTTTCCGTTCCGTAACCCCTCCCAATGCTTTCAACTGTTCAGGTTTCAATCTGTCCAATCCTACTATCGAAGCAGCCGCCCTGGCATATACCCTGCAATCGAGCGGTTCATTACGTGCATATCGCTTTGTCCATTTCTTTTTTTTCTCTACCCAGTCTTCACCGGTTAGCCCTTCAAAATAACGGTTGTCGTATTGTGGAAAGTGGCAGTAGCAAGGTGGATAAGTTCCGTCTTCGTAGTTTGGTTCTATCTTAAACCATTCGTACAATTGAGTTTTAAGAAAAGATACACCGATATTCCACTGCTTTAATTTCCCAATCTTCTTTCCGTTTTTATTGTAATCAATTTGCTTTGGAGTTGAAAAAGCAATCTGCATTTTATCCTGGCCCTTGGTTGCCATGATACGCTTATTTCCAAAGGACCGTACAAAATCATAGACCTCAGACGTTGCATAACCGCTATCCACTGCTACACGAACTAATTGCAATTCCCTGCCGTCTTCACAAATCCAGGTTTCATTCAATACTTTTGCTAACTCCTTCCACACATCCGGCAAGAATGGACTTCCCAACAACGATCTGTAATCAATCGAATAACTGCTTTTATCGGCACACCAGCCAACTATCTCCAGTTCTATACGATCTTTCTGAATGTCAACCCCGGCTGTCATAAAACAAACGTCTGCATGTACGGTGTTTGGTGCATAGCTTTCACGCCTGTTGTATATGTTTTCCCAGTTCGGAGCTTCTCCACTTTCTTTCAACGTCTCCCCAAATATGGTATTTATAACCACGACCATTTTCTCAGGATTCTTTTTTGCCTGTTCATACTTTGCAGCGATATCACTCCAACTAAACCAACCCAGCGGGCTATAAAAACTATTCAGGTGAAATCCAATACGATCCTTACTGGTGTTTTCTGGTATCGTTGCAATCCATTCTCCATTCGCCAGCATATCTGGCTTGCTTATTTCTTCAATCAATGACCCACATTCAACACATGACATTCGTGCAGTCTCAGGTTTTCCATCTTCCCACTGAAGGTTTTCAAATTTCAATATCTGTTTAGCTCCGCAATGAGGACATGGGACATGATAATAATGCTGATCTGTTTCTTCGAATGCTGATTCAATGGCACTATGTCCCTCGATCGTTGGCGTAGAGATAATAAAAATTTTTTTCTTTGCAAATGTCCTCGTTCTAGCCTCTGCCAGTTCAATTGGTGAACCTTCTCCGTTCAAGTCTGTAGGATACCCGTCAACTTCATCAAGGAAAACATTCCGTATCGGTATAGACCGCAACCCCACAGGACTATTGGCACCTGCCATAAGAAGTACCCCCATGGGAAAGTTCTTTTGTGTAATAGTATTCTCTCCGCTCCGACTCTTTGCAGTTGACACTTTGCGTCTCAATGATTCACAAGACTGTATCATGGGGTCAATTCTCATTTTCGAGTTACGCTTCACCGTATCGTCCGTTGGTTGCACCATCAACGTCGGAGCTGGACTGTTGTCGATAATATATCCGATCCAGTTATTACCGGCCTCCGTAAATCCCAACTGTGCACCCTTCATAACAACCACATACTTGTAAGAAGAATATACAGATAAGCAATCCATGATTTTTTTCAGGTATGGAGTTCTGTCTGTTCGCCACCTTCCGGGCTCAGAAGCAGCCTCTGGTGATAACCACCTGTTCTGATCCGCCCATTCAGATACAGTGAGCTTTGGTACCGGACGTAATCCGTCCAGAAATCCAACTATCAGTGATATGTTTTTCTTAGTATTACTCAGCATTGAAGTATTGGCTACATTTAAAATTAACTCTTGGTCTAAAATCTTTGAAATCACAACTGTTTAAAATCTGTTTGCGATTGGTGTAGTGTGCCATGTCAAGTTGCCATTGAGGGATAATCTGATTTTTTTAAAATCCCTATATGGCTGGGCAAATGGATCTATTTTTAATTTTTTACAAAAATTAATTCGTTGATAACTATCTTCTAGTTCTGTTAATAGTACATAAACCGAAAATTTATTCGGTTTACAGTTGTATTTTCTTAATAGTTTAGTGGCTTTTTCAACGTGTTTCATTTGACTTAATGAATCGCAGGCCATTCTTATTGGCTTATACCATTTTACTTTTGATAGTAGCTTGGCAATTTCTTCATTTCCTGCTATAATTCTTGCGTCTAACCCTTGATTAAAGTCTATTTTTATACCAAGTTTTATAATTTTTTCAATCTGAATTAATCCGTGTTCGCTGGATAATACATTATTATCCATTAAAATAGCTGCTTTTCTTCCTTCTATAAACTCTTCTATATCTTGATTTGCTCTTATAGATCCTTCTTTTTCAGGAACTATGCACCATTTACATTTTCTAATACAACCTCGTGTCAAGAATCCATATGCTTCTTTAAAATCAGGATATATGGAATAGTCCGGGCACATGTTTTCTATTTTAGAATCAAGCTTGGTAAAGTTATATCCGGTACCACCTTTAATTATTTCTCCTAAATTGCCAAACTCCAACATGCTTTCATTTGAGAAAGTAAAAACTTTACTCATATAGGTTCGATCATAATTATCGAACATTGCCCATTCTACACTATCCCCAATTGACTTGTGATATGCTGAAATCTTCATTAAAGCTAAATTTGGAAATCCTTTCCCGTCAACATCAATTAATCCTATTTTCATTTCTTTCTTTTGTTGCAAATGTTTCCAAAGCTTCTGTCAGGTTATCAATCAAAAAATTATTAAATGCGTTCCGGTCATTTGCCAATGAAATCAACGTGTCTGTAATCCTGTCAGGTATGCTTAGTATATTATTTCTTACTTCAGTTCCGTATGCAAAAAGCTCTGTATATAGTTCTTCTTTAGGAGCTAGAATACCCTGTTTTTGTTCAAATTCAAGTTGAGCTAACTTGGCCTTAAAGATCTTTTCGTACTTCTGGGCCTGTGCCATAGAACTATCATTATTCAAATCTACTGTAAAATCTGAATCCGTTCTATTGCTTGCTTTCTGAGTATTTTGTTTTACATGAATGGAAGGTTGTTGTATATTTTCTTTACCATACCTTGACTTTGCCCCTAAATTATACGCTTCAACTTCTTTCAAAGCTTCCAGATAGTCAATTTTCTTTTTCCCATTGCTCTCAACAACTCCTTTCGAAATCTTACCAAGGTTAACAGCGTCTCGAATGGTCTTTTCGCCAACTTCAATCCGCCTTGCAAATTCCCTGAAACTTATCAACTCACTCATTTTGTTTTTTGCGTATTTAATTTTTGATGTGCGTATATGTACGCAACATTCACTCTCGCGTTAATATTGTATTAAAATTCAGGTGCGTATATGATTAATTTTTCATATCTAAATTGAAAACGGGGGTGCGGCTGCCTGCATTAACTATGGCCGAACAGTACCTTTTTTACCCCTGGTGCGTACAACCTACTTAGTTAATTTATTAACTTTGTTTTGAAGCAATGCCCTCAATCGTGACGGAAGGTTCTTCTCAACATAAGTCGTTACGTGTGCT
>Ga0302215_10000268_pt1 | contig 39195 bp, 34 predicted proteins | sample II_Fen_N3_1_FD_194580 | JGI IMG/M metagenome (GOLD analysis project Ga0302215, IMG submission 194580) | Peat permafrost microbial communities from Stordalen Mire near Abisko, Sweden - II_Fen_N3_1 | ecosystem: Environmental > Terrestrial > Soil > Wetlands > Permafrost | place: Sweden: Abisko... | reverse complement strand
CTCTTTGCGGGCTATAAGTCAAACAAAATTTCTACTATTGTAGATTACCATGTTTCCCCTGTGTTAGTTGACAGTTATAAATCAAACTAAATTTCTACTTTTGTAGTGTTCTTGAAAACTCTATTGTATTTACATATTGGTTTAGGCATAATATTATGAAAACAATCTAATAAAAAACTATGGATAATATAAATATTTTTGTAAGTTCGACCTGTTTTGATTTATCACAAATCAGAACAGATATTTCTGAATTCATAAAGAATTCTGGTCATAATCCGATATTATCTGAGTTTGAAAACTTTCCGATTTCTCCGGAGCTCAATACTATAGAAAACTGCATTAAAATTGTAAAAGAAAATGCAGATATCCTAGTGCTTATAGTTGGTAGCCGCTATGGTAGTATTATTGAAAATGGGAAATCTATAACAAATAATGAATTCTTAGTTGCTAAACAAAAAGGAATCCCAATCTTTTGCTTTATTGACAAGACAATCTTAAATGCACTTCTTTTTTGGAGAAACAATAAAGATGGGAATTTTTCAAATATAGTCGACAATATTCAAATATTCGAATTCATTGACGATATAAGGAATAATTCAAAAATATGGACTTTCCCATTCGAAAAAGCACAAGATATTATCAGTACATTAAAAATTCAATTATCCTACTTATTTAAAAACAGTTTGAAAGTGAGAAAAATTTTCAATGAAGATATTCCAGAATTTTTCAAACTGAATTTATCTGATAAAGCATTAAAAATTCTAATAAGAAAAGAAGATTTGTATGAACATCTATTCTTAGCCCAAATTTTAGTTGACGAAATTCAAAAAAAAGAATTCTTAAAGAATGATATTGAATATTCAATACTAACTGAACCAAAACATTTCATAGTTGAATATCGAGAAATACCTAATTGGGTTAATGAAAGAACATCTTCAATTTTGAATTTAATTAGCAGTCTAAAAAACATAGTAAATGTAGCATTACCAAAGTATTTAGGAGAACCCGGTATTCCTTCAGATTTAAAAGGATTATTTTATGTGTCTATTAAATATGCAGAGTTATATGAACAAATATTAAATTGGATTATTCTTACAAGAAGTGCTAAAATTGAGGAAGATTTTGAAGAAGCTAGAACTGTATTAGCTGAATTTGCAATCAAACCAGCAAAAGAAATTTGGAATTTCCCTTTTGAAATCCAACAACAAATAAATGACGCTAATGAGCGAATAAAAATTGGGGAACAAAATATTTTAATAAAATCAACACTTACTCTTGAAATTGAAGAAGGAGTTGAAAAGAAGTTTAATGAAATTATGAATAAACTTAGTGTATATTATAACTTATAAAACACTATACATAACACGCTAGCAAGTAATTCGATATAATTTAAACAAAATTTTGACTATTGCATATTTGCGTTCTTTGAGTTAGTCGATAAGTAGGCTAAATATCAAACAAAATTTCTACTATTGTAGATCGCGGACTTTTGAAGTTGTTGATTTTTATTGGCTATAAGTCAAACAAATTTCTACTATTGTAGATCAGCCTCAATACTTCGCAACCTTGGTATAGGCTATAAGTCAAACAAAATTTCTACTATTGTAGATAATAATATGAAATAGTTTTTTACATATTTGGCTATAAGTCAAACTTAATTTCTACTATTGTAGATCATCTGTCTACGTCTCGTTAAGGTGAAAGGCTATAAGTCAAACAAAATTTCTACTATTAACATGAACATGTCGGTTTTAGAGCTAAAAATCATATTCGAATTTGCATTATAAATCCTAATTGTATCAAAGGTTTATTTATCCCTTGTGAGATAAATATGTCTTTTGATTTGCCTTAAAATATGCAATTTTACGACTCTTCTCAAATATATAATTGACACTCTTTTCCCCAGGTGTTATCTTTTCAGGACTCTTCGCATCCTGTCGCAGACAATTTCGCTCCTGGCACTTCATTCCTTCGTGCCATCGCTCATGTCTACAAGTATTCTTAGCTAATTATTAATTCCATAAAATTAAGTCAAATTAAATTCACAGAATAAATCTACAATTATTCGACTCTTTTTAATGTGAAATTGATTTAAGCCTTGTTCCTATAAAAAATTATGCATAAATCAACTTTCCATATATGTTTACACCCACCCCAAATAAATTGGGTGTAATTATGGGTGAAAAACTCTTATCTTATTGATTATCAGGCTTTAATGCGGAGAGAGTGGGATTCGAACCCACGATACCCTTTTGAGATATACACGCTTTCCAAGCGTGCTCCTTCAGCCACTCGGACATCTCTCCTAAAATTTTGGTGTGCAAACCTACAAAGAATTTTTCATCTTGTTAGCGTTAATTCACGTTTGCTTCAGTATTTTTGCAAATAGCATAAAATGATTAATTAATGTCAAAATCTATAGTTGAAAGTTTTTTTGAAACCGGAGAGAAAGTCCCTAAAGGAATGAAGGAATTTCTTAAATGGCTTAACAAACATGCTCCTGCGAATATCGACACGCTGATGCATGAATTACATAATGATATTTTCGAGGAAGTTGATTGTCTTGAATGTGCCAATTGTTGTAAAACGGTTGGCCCAGCTATTAAGGATGTCGATATTGATCGACTATCAAAACATATGCGAATTAAACCATCTAAACTTATTGAACAATACATGGAAATGGACGATGAGCATGACTATATTTTCCGTACTCATCCTTGCCCATTTTTATTGGACGATAATTATTGTACTGTTTACGAAGCACGCCCCAAAGCTTGTCGCGAATATCCACATACCGACAGACGACGTGCTATGCAATTAATTCAAATTCACAAAAAAAACATAGAATGTTGTCCTGCAGTTTTCGAGGTATTCAAACGGTTAAAAGTAAAGTTAAAACAATAAAAAAACGCCCTTATTTTTGGTAAGAGCGTTTTGAATTATTTGCCTTTAGGAACTTGTTTCTTTGTTTGCTGAAGTTTGTAGAGTTCTTTATAACTAATCAACTTAATATCATTTTGTTTTAATAATGTTAAAAGATCCGGATTAATTAACCACTCGTATTCTTCTACTTTACGAGAGTAATTGCGTGTTAGGTTTTTAATTTCAGGCGATAGAATCGAAGGATGAACAAACAACTCTGTTACTCCTGGTTTTAAGTTTCTAATAATAGTTTCAAGAACCGGTTTAACATCGCGATTTGATTTTATAGAATCCAATTCGTTCCAAATGATATTATCGGGGTGTAAAATTCCTTTTGCTTGTAAAGCCTTTTCACGAGCTTCAATATCGTTACCATAATTTGGATTATTTAAAAAGCGAATTGGAAAACCATACTCACCAGCCAATTTTACTAGTACATCAAAATAACTTTGGTTATACGTCAAAACTTCAAGATGAGATGTTAAATAATTTATAGGTAATCCACATTTTTTTGCCCATTCAATTTGAGCTCGTAACTCGGTTTCTACTTGAGCAATATTAGCTGTTTTATACAAATCAGTCATTTCCGACAACATCATTCCTTTATCATTCAACAAACTTGGAACTTTATCTGCAGAAGCAATTGGCCTCCAAGTATATAAATTCTTATAATCCGAAGTTAAAGTCAATTGTAGACCATAACTGTAATTTTGATTCCGTTTTGCAAAATCAATCATTTCTAAACTCCAAGGACAAGGTGCCATAATCGACGTTCCTGTGATTGTTCCTCTCTGAAAAACTTGAATAATGGCTTCGTTCGTAGCATTGCAAAGACCAGCATCTTCGGCAGTGATAATCAAAATTTTATCGGTTGGTTTGAAGCCTAATTGTTCGGCCAATGATTGCGAAAATGCAGAATTGAACATCAAAAAAAGCAATCCTACTAAGGTATATTTTATTAATCTCATAACATTAATTTTTAAAGTCTGAAATGTTTTAACGCCAAAACACATAAAAGGTTCGTATTTAATCAGTATTTTTGGTTTCTGAAAATATAAATATTGGTTAGAATAATTTAGTAAAAGAGAACTATTCATTCTCCTTCAAAAGGAAGCTACCAAAGTCTCATTTGACTAAAAGAAAATAATATGAGTACAGAAGAACTATTGCATAAATATTCGAGCCTAGAAGAAGAGATTGAAAGCTTAAGAAACGAAATTCGTGATCTAAAGGCGGTTAACAAAGTACTTGTTAATAAATTACGAGACAAGGAAAACGAAATTGCAAAACTCAATAAACTTTTATCAAAGGAAAAAGAAAATGACCTTGAAACGGCAACATCAAAGCGTTTCAATATGGTTACTATGTTATATTCGAGTATTCGTGGATTTTCGGGCTTAGTTGAAAATGCACAAGCAAATAATTTAGTAGATGAACTCGATCAGTTGTATTACACATTCGATAATGTTGTTAAAAAACAGAATGTTAAGAAAGTAAAATCGATTGGTGACACATATATGTGCGCTGGTGGAATTCCTAAAAAGAATCGCACCAATCCCATTGAAGTTATTTTAGCTGCTTTACAAATTCAAGCTTACATGCAGGAAAATGCGAAGGAAAATGCTGAAAAAGACGATCATGTTTGGGGTATTAGTCTGGGAATACATACAGGTTCTGTAACAGCATCAATATCAGGAAAGAAAAAAATATCGTATGAATTAAAAGGTGATTCTGTTAATATTGTTAGTAGGATTGAAGCTGCAAGTCGCTCAGGAAGTATTACCATTTCGGCGATGACACATGAATTTGTAAGAGATTACTTTGAATGTGAGTATGTAGGGTCACTACCTGTTAAATATCTTGGCGACATAGCTATGTATGAAGTTAAAGGTTTAAAAGAAAAATATTCCGACGATCCAGCTCGTTTAATTCCAAACAAAGCTTTTCAAATTCGTTTTGGTCATGTTCGTTACGACGATTTAGAAGAATACATCCTTAACCGTTTAGAAAAAGAATTACCAACACATCTCTATTACCATAATGTTAAACATACTATGGATGTTTGTATTGGTGTTGAAATAATTGGTACATCAGAAGGCGTTAACGAAGAAGAACTTTTGTACTTAAAAACAGCAGCTCTTTTCCACGATATGGGTCAAGTAGTACAATCGAAAGGACACGAAGAAATTAGCTGTAAATATGCTCACGAAATTCTGCCTCAATACAATTATAGTGAGGTACAAATAAATACTATTTGTAACATAATAATGGCTACTCAATTACCGCCAAATCCTCAATCGAAATTAGAACGAATTATTTGTGATGCCGATCTTGATTATCTTGGTCGTACCGATTTCATTCCAGTTTCCGATACACTTTACAAAGAACTTTCGGAGCAAAATATAATTACAGACAAAAATACTTGGAATAAATTGCAAGTTAGTTTTATTTCAAATCATCAATATTTTACTGATTTTGCAAAGAACAATCGTGAAGTTAACAAACAAAATCAAATTGAACGATTAAAAAATCTTTTACCTAAAGAAGATTAACATTTTTTCTCTATTTTTAGGTAATAAAAATTTTAAAACAAGACAAATAATATGAAACTGATTATAAGTGTATTAATTACAATATCTAGTTTTTCCATTTTCGCTCAAAACACCGAAAAGCTTGCGTTAACACCACCAATGGGTTGGAATAGTTGGAATACTTTTCAAACAAACGTTAGCGAAGATTTAGTTAAAGGCGTTGTAGATGCTTTTATTCGTGATGGTTTAAAAGATGCTGGGTACAACTATATTGTTCTTGATGATGGTTGGATGGCAATGGAACGTGATGCTCAAGGTAATTTAGTTCCCGATCCTAAAAAATTTCCAAGTGGACTAAAAACATTATCTGATTATATCCATTCAAAAGGTTTAAAATTTGGTATTTACAATTGTGCTGGAAATAAAACCTGTGGAGGTTATCCTGGTAGCCGAGGACATGAATATCAAGATGCTTTAATGTATGCATCTTGGGGTGTTGATTACTTAAAATATGACTGGTGCAATACCGATAAAATCAACCCAATTGGTGCATACACAACCATGAGTGAAGCTATTAAAGCTACAAAACGTCCAATGATTTTCAGCCTTTGTGAATGGGGGAATAGCGAACCATGGAAATGGGCAAAAGAAGTTGGTCAACTTTGGAGAAGCACGGGTGATATTTATCCTTGTTTTGATTGCGAGTTTAAACACGATAATTGGTCAGCTTGGGGTATTATGAAAATTGCAAACATGCGTCAAGACAATCGTCGTGGTGCAGGACCTGGACATTGGAACGATCCAGATATGCTAGAAGTTGGTAATGGAATGTCGATATCTGAAGATAGAGCTCATTTTGCTTTATGGTGTATGATGGCTGCTCCATTAATTATGGGAAATGATGTTAGAAAAGCATCGAAAGAAACAATTTCGTTGTTAACCAATAAAAATCTAATTGCTGTTGATCAAGATAGTTTAGGTATGCAAGGATTCCGTTATTCATGTAAAGACAGTATGGAAATTTGGGCTAGACCTTTAGCAAATTTCGAATGGGCTGTTTGTTTTATTAACACCAGTAGCAAAGCTCAAAAACTATCGTTCAACTGGCAAACAGAAGAAATTATTGACAATGTTTTTAAATACAACATCAACGCAAAAATCAATACATATAAAATAAAAGATTTATTAAAAAACACTTTTATTCTCTCAACAGACAAACCATTGGAAACCACAATTCCAAGTCATGACGTATTGATTGTTCGATTGAGCAAAAAATAATGAACTGGTTTTATTTAATCATAGCAGCATTGTTTGAGATAGGTTGGCCATTAGGTTTAAAGTTATCTCAAACAATGCCTTCAAAATTTCTAGGATTTACACTTGCATTAATCTCTATTATTTTAAGTACCATATTTTTGTGGCTAGCACAAAAATCAATTCCAATTGGTACAGCTTATGCCGTATGGACAGGAATTGGAGCAGTAGGAACACTCATTGTGGGAATCATTTTCTTTGGCGATAGTGCTAGTTTATTGCGAATGCTATCAGCGTTACTTATTATCATTGGTATTGTTGGTTTAAAACTAGCACATTGATATTATAATTAAAACTATTTTTTTACTTTTGACAGGAAAATTCATTTACTAAAAACTATGGCTAAACCTGACAATAAAAGCATAAAAAAAGAAACGCCTATTCAATCACAAGAATTTGCTTTTACAAAACTCACAAAACAAGCTATTCTATTCTCAATTGTAGCATTTGTATTATCATTTCTTCTTTATTGCAATACCATTAAGCATGAATATGCTCTTGACGATTTGGTTTCAATTACCCAAAATTCACACACCTTACAAGGTTTTGCTGGCATAAAAGATTTACTTACCAAAGATTCTTTTCATGGTTACACAACCTTTGTTAATTTAGTTTCGGGAGGTCGTTATCGCCCACTCGCTCTCATTACATTTGCAATTGAAATACAATTGTTTGGCAAAGATATTCCACATGTATCGCACTTTGGAAATGTTCTTCTGTTTGCAATATCCATGTCCTTACTATTTTTACTTTGTTACCGTTTTATTTTTAAAGGGAATATGATTGCAACTGTCGTAAGCTGTTTGCTTTTCATCGTTCATCCATTGCATACTGAGGTTATTGCAAATATTAAAAGTCGCGACGAAATTATGATGCTCTTTTTTAGTCTTGGAGCAATGTATTTTCTCTTTGAATATTTAGCAAACAAGAAAAACAAACTATTGATTGCATTATCTGGAATCTCATTTTTTCTTGCATTGCTTTCGAAAGAAAATGCAATTCTGTTTGTTGTTTTTATTCCTCTAGTACTTTATTATTTTTACGATTGTTCGCTTAAAAAAGCTTTGTTGGAATCGTGGATGCTTATCTCAGTTGCAGTCATTTTTGTACTTATTAGATTTTCGATTACTGGTATTCATTCAAATCCGCAAAATGAAATATTAAATGCACCGTTTCTTTGGGCAAAACCTTTAGATGCATTTGCAACTAAAATTTACATCTTACTTCGCTATTTATATTTACTTGTTTTCCCGCATCCATTATCGTGTTTATATACTTGGAATGCAATACCATATATTACAATATTTGACATCAAATTCATAACTGCGTTTATTGTATATGCAATTATTATTTACTATGGAATTAAAGGCTTTTTCAAAAAGACAATTCTTTCATTTTTCATACTCAATTATCTAGCAATGATACTTTTAGTATCGAACCTTATTTTTGACATTGGAGCATTGATGGGCGAACGTTTTCTATATCTAACTGGCTTACCAGTTATTTTAGCTGGTGGCTACTATTTCGAACTTTTATATCAGAAAAAGAATAAGGTATTACAGATTTCACTTATTGCAATTCTTTTGGCAATAGTAACAGGATACACCTTAAGAACAATTTCGCGAAATGCAGCTTGGACAAATGACGATACCATAGCTATTGAAGATAGAGATGTATATGAATGTGCTCATGTTAAACTAAATTCAGCTAGTGCATTTTCAAGATTATCGCAAAAGGAAAAAGATCCGCATAAAAAAGATTCACTTTTTGCTTTATCAAAACTATATATTAAAAAGAGTTTAGCTATTTATCCTAATTATATCGATGGACATATTATTGGTGGTTCGTGCTATTACTTGGGAGGAATGCTCGATACAGCAGTTGTATATTATGACAGAGCTTTTGAATTAAGTCCCGAAAATTTAACACTTAAAGCATATTTCCCAATTATTGCAAAAGACTTTTATGATAGAGGACAAAAGCAATTAATGAGAAATCAAATAGATAGTACGGCAAATAGCTTTAAAATGGCAATGAAACATGACCCTGTTTATATACAAATTGTTCGCTTTTTCTACGACAAAGCACTCGATTCTTATTTCAAAAAGGATTATAAAAAAGCAATGGAATTTCTTGCAACGTATATGGAATTTAAAACCGACGATCTCAACGTATTATTACTTTATGGTGATCTAAGCTATAACGACAAAAAATATGAAAGAGCTCGCGATTTATACCAAAGAGCCATAAAAATTAAACCAGATAATTTAGCTGTAATTAGACAATTGCAAAATATTGATATACTTTTGCCTAAAACAAACCAAACTTCTACTCAAAAAGATTCTGTAAATAATTTCATAATCCATTAGTACCTCATTATGATAGAGAATACAGATATATGTTGGAAACAGAGATTTAGCAATTATTCAAAAGCTTTTGCTCAATTAGAAAAGGCTTTAGATAAGGGCGAATATAATGAACTGGAACTACAAGGTTTAATTAAAGCTTTCGAATTTACCTATGAATTAGCTTGGAATACATTAAAGGATTTTCTAATTGAAAAAGGGTATACCGATTTAATTGGCTCAAAAGATACTATTCGTTTAGCTTTTAAAGTGGGATTAATTAGCAATGGAGAAGCATGGATGGAAATGATTAAAAGTCGAAATTTATCAGCTCATACATATAACGAAATAACCGCATTGGAAATTCAACATGCAATTACCGAAACGTATTACTTTTTATTTTTAGAAATGCAAAAACGGTTTGAATTAGAACAAACAAAATAAACAATATGCAAAACGGCTTAAGTAAAAAACAAGCGGAACAAATAATAGATATTTTTAATACGAATGAAAATATTTTAGAAGTCGTTTTGTTTGGGTCAAGAGCCAAAGGGACATTCAAAAAAGGTAGTGATATTGATTTTTGTTTAAAAGGAGAATCGCTAAATACTAATGATATTTTAAAACTAAATAATATCTTTGATGAAACATATTTGCCTTATACATTCGATTTAGTTTTATTTCATCAGATTTCAAACAAAGAACTAATTGAACACATAAACCGAGTAGGTATACTTTTTTATAAGAAATAGTACAATGGAAGACGATATCAAAAAATGCCTCGAAGTACTTAAATCTGGAGGAATAATTCTGTACCCTACCGATACAATTTGGGGATTAGGTTGCGATGCTACAAATAAACTAGCGGTTGATAAAATATATCAACTAAAACAACGTTTCGACAATCAGAAAATGCTCGTTTTGGTTAATACCGATGCTATGATAGAGCGTTATGTTGATGATGTTCCTGAAGTAGCTTTTCAAATAATAGATTGTGCCGAAAAACCATTAACAATCATTTATGAAAATGGCAAAAATCTTGCCGAAAATCTGCTTGGCGACAACCGAAGTATAGGCATTCGCATTACAAAAGAACCATTTACTCAAAAACTGATTGAGCGATTTAGAAAACCTATCGTTTCAACATCGGCAAATATTCATAATGAAAATTCACCGGCAAACTTTAAACAAGTGTCGGATGCAATAAAACAAGGAGTTGATTATGTGGTATCGTATCGACAAGATGATATGAAGGAACATAAACCATCATCGTTAATGATTATAAAACCTTCGGGGGAGTTTAAAATTTTAAGACAATAATCTATGGACTTTTCAAAATACACATTTTTCCATAAAACACCAGCGAATATTCGTTTCAACGATATTGATATGCTTGGTCATGTGAACAATACAGTTTATGGAAATTTTTTCGATGCTGCCCGCTTCGATTATTTTCGCCATGTTATAAAAGTCAATAAATTTAGAGACGACCAATGGATTGTGCTTGCTACAATGACTGTCGATTATGTACACCCCATTTTTCTTGACGACCAATTAATGATTGAAACGAAAATCACCCGATTAGGGAAAAAAAGTTTCGACATGGCACAAGTTATAATGGTTGAACGTGATGGAAATTTTACGGTAGCAACCACCACCACATCGGTTTTGGTTTGTTATAATATTTTACAAGAAACGACCTGCGAATTACCGCAAGAATGGAAAGATAGAATCAGCGAATTCGAAAAAGATATATCATTCTCGTAGGGACGCATTGCATGCGTCCAAATTAAACCAACAAAAAATCAAATAGAGACGCATGCAATGCGTCTCTACGAATACCAACAACAAAAAAACAATGGATTACCAAACCAACCCACAGCTACAACTGGCTTTCGATTTTGTACAATATACCAATACCAATATTTTCTTAACAGGGAAAGCTGGTACAGGTAAAACCACATTTCTAAGAAATCTAAAAGCATTATCACCCAAGAGAATGGTTGTTGTAGCTCCTACAGGTGTTGCAGCTATTAATGCTGGTGGTGTTACCATTCATTCGTTTTTTCAATTACCTTTCAGCCCTTTTATTCCACGAACCAATAATCAAACCACACAACCAACATATCGTTTTAGTGGTGAAAAAATAAAAATCATTAAAAGCCTCGATTTACTGGTAATTGATGAAATAAGTATGGTACGAAGTGATGTGTTAGATGCCATTGATGATGTACTGCGTCGTTACCGAAATCACAACAAACCTTTTGGTGGCGTACAATTATTAATGATTGGTGACCTTCAACAGTTAGCTCCTGTGGTTAAAGATGAAGAATTTGAATTACTTCGTCCCTATTATCAAACTTCGTTTTTCTTTAGTAGCAATGCTTTGAAACAAACCCGATATGTAGGCATTGAACTAAAACATATTTACCGACAAAGCGATCAAGCATTTATTGATATTCTGAACCAAGTTCGTGAAAACCGAATGGATATTCCAACAATGGAAGCATTGAACAAACGCTTTATTCCTAATTTCAATCCCGACAAAAAAGAAGGATACATAACCCTTACAACCCACAACCATCAAGCAAAAACGATAAACGACGCTAAGCTTCAATTCATAAAGGTTACCGAATATAAATTCATAGCAACAATCGAAGGAGAATTTCCCGAATATTTGTATCCAAACGATTACGAACTTCGCTTAAAAGTTGGAACTCAGGTAATGTTTACCCAAAACGACAGTTCGTTCGAAAAGCTTTTTTATAATGGCAAGATAGGCGAAATAACCTCTATCGACGAAGATACCATTATGGTGAAATGCCCAACCGACATGGCCGAAATTCCAGTATCACGAGGCGAATGGAAAAACACCAAATACACCATCAACGACGAAACAAAAGAAATAACAGAATCTGTCATTGGATCATTTACCCAATATCCTTTAAAAGCTGCTTGGGCTATTACCATTCATAAAAGTCAAGGTTTAACTTTCGAAAAAGCCATTATCGATGCCAATGCATCGTTTGCTCATGGTCAAGTTTATGTAGCCTTGAGTCGATGCAAGACCTTAGAAGGTTTAGTGTTAAGTTCACGAATATCGCCACAAAGCATAAAAAGCGATGGAAGTGTTCTGGGCTTTTCCAAAAACATTGAACAAAATCCACCAAACGAGTCGGTTTTAAAAGAATCGAAACAAAGTTATATACGCGAATTACTGTTCGAACTGTTCGACTTCCAAGGTATACTTCGACGACTCAATTATTGCACAAGAGTTTATAACGAAAACGCAAGCCAACTTACGGGAACATTCCTTACAGATGTGGAAACCCTTAAAGCTTCGTACATGGAAGATGTAATTGCAGTTTCCGATAAATTTATTCCACATATTCATCACTTACTTACAAACCCTGTTGAATTAGAGCAAAACACGGGTCTGCACGAACGAGTATCGAAAGCTGCGATATATTTTACAGAGAAAATAGAAGCATTTATTAATACCATTAAAAACAGCACTTTTTCTACCGATAACAAAGCAGTTCGAAAATCGCTTATGGATTCGATTGAAAAACTTATTGCAGATATTTCCCTTAAACAAGCATCACTTCGAGCTTGTCACACTGGTTTTGTGGTTAAACATTATCTATCGGAACGAGCAAAAGCAGGAATTGAGGAACTTCCAAAGAAAGCAGTAGAGAAAAAACAAAAAGTAGAATCGCAAAACGAAGCACCAACAAACCAAGCTTTATTCGACAAACTTCGAGCTTGGCGAAACACCATGGCAGCGGAACAAAATGTGCCTGCTTATATTATAATGCACCAAAGTCATTTATTGGCAATAAGCGATTTTCTACCAACAAATATCGAAGAACTTGCCCTAATAAAAGGTGTTGGGAAATTACGAGCACAAAAATTTGGCGAAGATATTATAGCAATTATCGCTGAACATTGCAACGAAAACAATGTAGTTCCAAATTTTAATCCAAGCACACCCATAGGAGCAATAAAAAAGCCAAAAGAAGATACCAAACTGAAAAGTTTCGAGATGTTTAAATCGGGAAAATCTATTACTAAAATAGCGATGGAACGAGGATTGACGGCTCAAACCATCGAAGGACATTTGGCTACTTATGTTATGACTGGCGAACTCGAAATCACAGAATTAATTCCAGCCGATCGCTATGGTTTTATCAGCGAAAAGCTTTCAGAAAAAACATTCACTACCCTATCGGAAGCGAAAAACGAATTGGGCGAAACGGTAAGCTGGGACGAATTACGTTTGGTTGCTAATTACATGAAACAGCAGGCAAATTAGATAGAAAGTAACAAACTTTATATATTGTCAAAACGCATAAAGTTTGTTACTTTTGTGATATTACCAAAACAACGAACATGAATAGAAATAGTAACCCGAAAAGCGTTCGTTTCAATTATTTATACTCAACTATAATTATTGCAATAATAGTAAAACTTGCTATTTCATGTACTAGAACTTGTAATTGTAATAAAGAAATTAACAATCAGTTTATCAATTTTAGAACAACTGTTATAAATTCGACCGATAGCACATTTTGGAAACACGATTCAATAAATACAATAGAGTACAATAGCAATAAAAACACAAGTACTTTTTACTTTAAGAATAAAAGTAATGTATTTATTGTAGGTAAAATTTGCAACACTCCCACTCTAATAAGGAAGTGGAATTTTAATGAGAATAAAAAAATAGATTTAACCATTAATTGCGATTTTCATCCACCATGTAAAGAGTATATCAGCACTGGAGACGATATTCGATACGATATGGAAATAACAAAATTAAATCAGGTAAAATAAACCCGATGCTCCAAAAATGATACGAAACCAATAGACCTTATGAATAAACTACTTTTAATTGCTTCCGTGATTCTATTTGCATTGTTTCAATCGTGTGAAAAAGATCACTATTATAGAATTAATAGAAAAGACTGGACTAAATTAAGCAAGGGTGATACGATTATATTTAATGCCTCATCAAGTAAAGATACGTTTGTAGTATCTATTGGCATGACTTATTATGACAGTGATAAAATATATCACTATGAATATCTAAATATTTTCTATTCTCCAACAAATAAAAAAGCTCTAAATTCTGATTACTATACAATACGTAATTATAGAGCAACCCAAATCGAATGGAATAAACAATCTAATGGATTTTTATCTGATACAACATTAAGCCTATATAATGTTGTTATCAAAAATGTATTTTGCTTTAGCAATGATAAATTATATGGTGACACCTTACCATTAGATAATAAAAAAGTCTTTTATTCAAACAAATATGGAGTGATTCAATATGAATTATACAATGGTCAAACATTTGTAATGGATAGTAGTATTTTAATGAAATACATGAAAAAGCAATAAAATCCTAATCAAATTAAACCTCAATGCTCCAAAAATAACCCTAAACCATTGAACTGATGAATAAACTACTTTTAATTGCTTCCGTGATTCTATTTGCATTGTTTCAATCTTGTGAAAAAGATCATTATTATAGAATTAATAGAAAAGATTGGACTAAATTAAGCAAGGGTGATACTATAATATTTAATGCCTCATCAAGCAAAGATACGTTTGTAGTTTCAACTGACATGACTTATTTTGACAGCGATAAAATATATCATTATGAATATTTAAACACATATTACAAAAAAATAAATATTACCGAAAAAATTACAAGTCATTATTATGAAACTAGTCGTAGTTATCTTTGGGTACGAATTCAATGGGATAGATTTGACAATGGTCATGAATTTGACACGACTTTAACTCTATATAATAATAAAATCGATAATGTCCGTTGTGTAAATAATTATGAAACAAGTGGCGATACCTTGCCTACTGACACTAAAAGAGTCTTAAATACAAACAAATATGGAGTGATTCAATATGAATTATACAATGGTCAAACATTTGTAATGGATAGTAGTATTTTAATGAAATACATGAAATAAATCTGCAAATTGTCTTTAACCAACCATTAAGGAAATTACACTACGTTGCTATTTAAAAACTCAGCCAACTTTTTATCTTCTGAAACGGTATGTGTTCTAAACCAATCGAGCAAAAATGTCACGACTTCTTCAAAATTAATATTGTCGTAATCAAATGAAATAATACGTTCCCTGAGATTTACCAAGAGTTTTTTATGCTCCATTTTGTGATGATCAATTTCGGGATATTGATATTTTTCCATAAAATTTTCTTCACTACTAAAATGGAATTCAGTATATCGAATAAGTTCCGAAATCAATTTAACGCATTGTTCTTTATGCTTTGCATTATATTCCGTGACTATTCGTTCAATTATTCTAACAAATAATTTATGCTGAACATCAATATCAAAAAAGTTTACTTCATAATCTGTTTTCCAAAGAATACCACCTGTTATCATGTCTATAGGGTTTTAGTGTATTCAAATATAATTCTAAAAAGTCAGAGTACAAACTACTGATAGTTTTTTACACCAATTGAGGCATATTTCAATTAACCATTCAAAATGAATCATTAGCAATTATTAATTCATCCTATTCCCAATCAATCGAGCGTTATATTGCTGAATAATCGACTGCAAAGTTTGCAACATCAAATGTTCTTTAGCTGGTGATAGTGAAGTTCGAGTTGAGTCTTTCAACGTTTCACGATCTAAAACCTTTTCACCATTATAACTGATTGAATATCCATCTTGGATAATTGAATAAACACCACCCAAATATTGAACAGCCATACGACTTGATGAACTATCAAGGACTGATTTGCCATAACACAAATACGATCCTTTTACATTTAGATAATCGAGTATCGTAGGCATAATATCAGACTGTTGCATAATCTGATGACTGCGTTTTTGCAAATTCCTATCGCCAGGATGATAGAAAATAATGGGTACGCGAAATAAATCGGCACGGTTTTTATGCGAATAATCTTCTTCTTGAGCAGCATGATCGGCTGTAAACACAAACAAAGTATTTTTGAACCAGGCCTCTTTACTCAAGGTTTTGAAAAGTTGTTGCAATGAATAATCGGCATATTGAATCGATTTATAAATAGGCAACTTTCCACCTTTAAATCGTGCTCGATATTTTTCTGGAATCACATACGGATGATGCGACGACAAGGTAAATACTGAACTAAAAAATGGTTGTTTAAATGAATGCAATTGTTTTGCAAAAAACTGCAGGAATTCTTCATCGCGTATGCCCCAGTCTCCATCGTAAGCTTCGGGTCCTTTATATTCATTCATACCATAATATCGTTCCATTCCAGCAGCTTTGCAAAAATTATCGAAGCCCATTGTTCCATTACGTCCACCGTGGAAAAAGCTGGTATTGTAACCATGTTCTTTCAAAATAAAAGGTAAACCCTTTAGGGTATTGCTACCATATTGCGAAGTAATATAGGGCTCTTCTAAAAGATTTGGCAACGATGCAAAGATCGAAGGCAATGCTTCTATCGACTTTTTACCATTTGCAAAAGCATTATCGAAAACCAACGATTGCGATATTAGGCTATCGAGAAATGGAGTATAACCTTTTTTATGTGTAAGACTTCCAACATATTCAAATGAAAAACTTTCGAGAATTATAATAACCACATTATCATGCTTCGTTTCACCTCCTTTGTAATAACTACAAATAGGATTAAACAACTCCCTAGCCTTTTTATCATCGAAATAATGTTCCTGTTTCAATGCATCGCCTTTCATCGTATGTAAAATAGTAAAAGGCGTATTATAGATTAAGGGGAAATTTGCAGTGTTTGTATATCGCGAAGCTGTAATTAATTGTATTGGCTTAAAACCAACACCACGAAGTCCAGCAACCATAAGTGCAAAAACGAAAACATATTGGGGTATTGCCCACAAATTCCAGTATTTGGGCTTATTGTCGGGCAATCGATTGATGAGTTTATCACCCCATTTTATCAAATAGAAACCTGAAACAAAAACGGCAATCAACAACAACGGAATATACCAATAATCAACAAAGAAACATGGCATTAAAATAGCAGTATCGGGACTCATAAAGATATATCCAAATACATCGTATGTCGTACGTTTATTGATAAATTGGAAGTAAACACAATCGGTAAAATTGAACATCAAAGCAAAACCTTGAACAGAATAGAAAAGAATATCGAGAATGCGGATATATTTACGATTATAGATAAAATTTAGTGGGAAAAGATATGCAACTACAAATAAAATTGAAATATTGCATATCGCCGAAATATCGAACAAGGTACCATGCAAAAAAATTCCTCTGATTTGACTTGCAGTAGTTGCTGTAAAGTATGAATGGTTGAAAAACAAAAAGCTTAATCGTCCAAACTGGTAAAGTAATAATAGAACTATTAAACGAGCAAAAACTGCTAAAATCCTTTTTTGATATTGCATTAAAATATAGTTTGAAAATAACCCTTAAAACGAAAAGCAAAGAAAATAAAATATGGTTGAAATAAAATACCTTTGCCTTCGACAAATATACAGATGTTTTATAAACCTAAATAACAGAGCAAATGACAATCGTTCAAGTCTTAATTTTAGTAGCAATTGGTATTTTATCGGGCATGTTAAGCGGAGTATTTGGAGTTGGTGGTGGAATAATAATCGTTCCAGCACTGGTATATTTTCTAAATCTTACACAACGCGAAGCTCAAGGAACCAGTTTAGCTATTTTACTTTTGCCTGTTGGCATTTTTGCAGTTTATAATTATCACAAAGCAGGGCTCATTAATTATTATTATGCTTTAATTATTGTTGCCACTTTTGTAATTGGTGCTTATTTCGGTTCCAAACTAGCCATCATCACACCGGATAAAATCCTAAAAAAGGTTTTTGGTGGGATAATGATAGTGGCAGCGTTAAAAATGATTTTAAGTTAATCGAAAAATCATTTTCACTTTCGTTTACTGATTATCTTCCAAACACCATTCGGCATACGATGTAGGAGTTTCGTGCAAACGAAGTGCAAATAAAGTAACGCCTTGAGGCAATTTATCTTGAATCATTCCAACAAAATGAACAACTAAGTTCTCGCATGTTGGTTGAAATGGAAGTACAATTGTTTTACCATAGTCGTTACATTCCATCATCGACGGAATAGCTTTATGTCCTTCTTGAAGCACCAAAGCATGATCAAAAACATCAACAATTGGTTGTTTAACAATCGTTTTTAAATCACTAAAATCGATAACCATTCCCAATTTCGGATCACCTTTAATTTCTTTTGGACTACCAATTAAAGTAACAGCTAATTTATATGTATGACCATGAATGTTTCTACATAATCCATCGTAATTCAATAAAGCATGTGCCATATCGAAAGTAAATTCTTTTGTAATTCTAATTTTAGCCATAAACTATATCTTTCTAATCATTAGTAAACCATCACGCAAAGGTATCATCAGTTTTTCAACTCTGCTATCGTTTTTTATTAATTCGTTAAATTCAAATATTCCTTTTGTTTGAGCATCTTTTTGAACTTTATCGGAATCAAGCACATGTCCATCCCACAAAACATTATCAGCAATTATAAAACCACCACTCGGAACTTTGTCGAAAATGGTATCATAATATTTCACATAATCGCGTTTATTCCCGTCCATAAAAACTAAATCAAACATTTCATCAATTGTAGAGATAACCGAAACAGCATCGCCCACATGCGAAATAATTTTATGCCCATATTCCGATTTATCGAAGAACGATTTAGCAAAAAAAGCAACTTCATCATTAATTTCTATGGTATGTAAAATACAATCATTGCCAAGATGCTTTGCTAAGCACAAACCCGAGTATCCGGTATATGTACCTATCTCAAGAATTCGTTTAGGCTTGAGCATAGCAACAATCATTTCGAGAAACAAACCTTGAAAATGCCCCGATAACATTCGTGGATTAAGAACATTGAGATGCGTTTGTCGAGTCAACTCTTTTAATAGTGATGATTCTTCACTTGAGTGCTCAATACAATATTTTTCTATTTCTGTTTCCATGAAAAAATGCAAATAATGAATTACTGAGATTAAATTTTTAGCAAAATAATTAAAAAAAACGCTGAAAACGTTGATTTTTTTCAATTTGATGTTTGAATATTAAAAACATTTATATATTTGTAACAAAGTTAATTAACAAAGACAGAATTTAAATTAAATCATTAGCATTATGAAAATGAATACCTTACGTTTTACTAAACTTGCAGTATATGGAGCTGTGGCCTTGTTTTTCGCAAGTTGTAACGGTTTAAGCACCATGCTGAAAAACGCAAATACAGTTACCTACACATGTACACCAAATCCTTTAGAAATGCAAGGTGACAGTGTATTAGTAACTATAAAAGGATCATTCCCAGCAAATTATTTCAACAAAAAAGCAATTTTAGAACTTACGCCAGTATTAACATACGAAGGTGGCGAAAAAGCTTATAAAGTTCAAAAATTACAAGGCGAAGGTGTTGAAGCTAATGGAACAATTATCAGTTTAACTGGCGGAAGCTTCTCTTATTCTAACAAAATTGCCTATACAGATGAAATGGCAAAATCAGAATTAGTTTTAAGAGCAAAAGCTACTGTAGGAACTAAATCAATGGATCTTCCAGCTTATAAATTAGCAACAGGTGTTGTTGCAACTGCAAAACTTGTTCATGCTGATGCAAAAACAATTAAAGCAATCGACCAATTTAAATACAGAATCCCAGAATCACGCGAAGCAGCTATTAAATTCTTAATGAGCCAAGCTAAAGTTCGTGCTGAAGAAACTAAAAAATCGGAAATTAAATCTGTTACTAAATATTTAGATTCAGTAAAAGCAGATAAAAACAAACAAATAGCAAATGTTGACATCTCAGCTTATGCATCTCCTGATGGACCAGAAGCTTTCAATGCTCAACTTTCAAACAATCGTGGTACTTCTGCTGAAAAATTCTACAAAGAATCTTTCAAGAAAAACGATAAAGCAGCTAAAGCTACAGTAAATACAGTAGGTAAATCTGAAGACTGGATTGGTTTCAAAGACTTAATGCAAAAATCTAGCTTAGAAGATAAAGAGATGATTGTTCGTATTCTTGACATGAACTCAGATCCAGTAGTTCGTGAAAAAGAAATCAAAAACATGGCTAAAGCTTACAAAAAAATTGCTAAAGATATCCTTCCTGAATTACGTCGTTCAAAAATGACCTTCAATGTTGACAAATTAGGAAGAAATGATTCTACTCTTTTAGCTTTAGGTCAAGTTGACACAGCAAAATTAGGTGTTGAAGAATATTTAAAATCAGCTTCATTAACTGCTGATAACGCAACTCAAGTTAAAATCTTGAACAATGCAATCAAAAACTTCCCACAAGAATGGCGTGCATTCAACAACTTAGGTGTTGCTCAAGCTAGCCAAAAAAACTTCGACGGTGCTTTAACTAGTTTCTTAAAAGCTGATGAATTATCAAGCGGTCAAAAAATGGTTAAAAACAACATCGGTGCAATGTACCAAGCTAAAGGTAACGACACAAAAGCAGTTGAATATTTCGACTTAGCTTCTGGTGCTGGTAAAGAAGTTGGTGCTAACCAAGGTGCTATCAAAATTAAAGAAGGGAAATATCAAGAAGCAGTTGATCTTTATGGCTCAACAGCATCTTTCAATGCTTCTCTTGCTAAATTATTAAATGGTGATGTTAATGGTGCTTTAAATGCTATTACTGCATCTGAAGATCAAACTGATCCTTTAGCTTTCTATTTAAAAGCTATCATCGGTGCAAGAACATCTAATACTGACTTATTATTCACAAACCTTAGAACTGCAATCATGAAAGATGGTAAATTAGCTGCTAAAGCTAAAAAAGACATCGAGTTTGTAAAATTCTATGATGATGCAACTTTCAAATCGATAGTTCAATAATAAATCGACAAACAATATTTGAGAAAGGAGGTCGTTGTACCTCCTTTCTTGTTTTATAGAAGTTCTATTTTATATATTTGCATTACACAAATTTGACAGTTTAAATATGAGATTAGTAATAGGAATCATTTGTCTATCGGTTTTAGCTTCTTGCGTTTCTTCAAAAAAATATAAAGAAGCTCAAGCAAATAACAGTAATTTACAAACACAAAACGATTCGCTTAACAAACTTATTCATCAACTATATAACGACAATATTATGTTGATTAGTAAATACACCGAAATGCAAAAGATAATCGAATTAACTAATCTCAGCAAAGATTCTATCTTCAGTATTACACAAAATCTACGTAACGAAATTGCAGATTTAAATTCGCAAAACGAAGATTTGAATGATGAAATGACTCGAAAAAACGAAAAAGTTAAATATCTTCAATCAAGTCTTAAATCGAAAGATTCAATAGCCAATATTTTAAAAGAAAAAATCTCAGCAGCTTTAACTGGTTTTGAAGGAAACGGACTTTCGGTTTTACAACGAGATGGGAAAATTTATGTGTCTCTCGATGAGAAACTCATGTTTCAAGTTGGGAAATTTAAAGTAAGCCCTAAAGGTACTGAAGCAATTAAAAAACTGAGCGAGGTTCTAGAGAAGAACTCCGAAATAAATATATTAATTGAAGGTCATACAGATAATACAGGAACATCGAAAGTTAACTGGAAATTAAGTACCGAACGAGCATTAGCAATCACCACAATTCTTCTTGAAAACGATAGTATCGATGCACGTCGAGTTACATCAGCAGGAAGAGGTCAATATTCCCCTATTGACTCAAACAAATCGCCCGAAGGAAGAGCTCGAAATCGTCGATGTGAAATTATCCTTACACCCAAACTTGGAGAATTAATGAAATTGATAGAAAAACCTAGTGACGACGTCGAATCTAAATTATAAATCAACTTCAAATTATGCATAATCTTTTAAAAGATTAATTTATTCCAAGACATACGTTACATAACTCAAAGATTTAAGCCACGAAATCACTTCATTTCTCATTGAAAGTGAAATATAATGACACTATTAATTGTTGATTTTTTAAAATATTTTATCTTTGGCACGTTTTAAAAAAAAATCAATTTTTAAGGGAATAGGTAAATTTCCCAATCATTTTTATTTTAGATTATGCGTAGGGGGTTATTATTTTTTTGTAGTCTTATTTTTGTCATTTTTATAATTAGTTCTTGTGAGCAAAAAGCTCAAAAAGTAAAAATACGTTATCCATTTGAAGGAAGCGTGTTTCCAGCTGAATTTCCAGCTCCAGGAATTCGATGGGAAAGCGACAGTATAACTCAAGAATGGCAAATTGATATTTCAATTAATGCAAAGATTATATCATCAAACAAATCAAATAAAAACATTTGGACTCCCGAAGCTTCAATATGGGAAAATGTTAAAACAAAAGCTGATGGAAATAAAATTACAATTTCCGTTTTTGCATTAGATGGAAATACAAAAACAAAAGCAGATAGTGTAAACATCGTTATTTCTAAAGATTCGGTTGGAACACCTATATTTTTTCGTTCAGTAATCCTTCCATTTAGTCATGCGAATAAATACAAGGATTCTTTAAATTGGTACTTAGGTGAAGTCGCATCTAATGATGTTCCAAAACTTATGATGAGCAAAATTCCTGCTTGTGCAAATTGCCACAGCTTTTCATCAAATGGAACAAAATTCGCACTCGATGTTGATTATGCTAACAATAAAGGATCGTATGCAATAGCTAATATCGAAAAAACATCTGCAATTAAACCTGAAAATATTATATCATGGGACGACTATAAGAAAGATGAAAAAGAATCGACTTTAGGCTTACTTTCACAAATTTCACCTAATGGAGAATGGGTTGTAAGTACAGTTAAAGACCGTTCTATTTTTGTACCCATTGACACAAATTTTGCATATTCACAATTGTTCTTCCCTATTAAAGGAATTTTGGCTAGCTATAATACTAAAACAAAAACATTCCTATCATTAACAGGAGCCGATAATCCCGATTATGTACAAAGTTCTCCAGGATGGAGTCCAGATGGCAAAGAAATCATTTTTGCAAGAGCAAAAATTGATAACGACACTGCTTATTCATCGCAAAAAGGTCTGTTTGTGAATACGAGTTTAGCTAATGACTACATTAGTGGAAATAAAGGCTTTAAATATGATCTTTGGCGAGTTCCATTTAACAATGGTAAAGGTGGAAAGGCCGAGCCAATTGAAGGCGCATCAAATAATGGTAAAAGTAATTACTTCCCAAAATATTCACCTGATGGAAAGTGGCTAGTATTTTGTCAAGCAGACAATTACATGCTTTTACGTAAAGATAGTCGTATGTTTATAATGGCTGCTAAAGGAGGAAAGCCTCGTAAAATGCAGTGCAATACAAACGACATGAACTCATGGCATTCATGGAGTCCTAATGGGAGATGGATAGTATATGCTACGAAACATTTTGGCCCATATACACAATTATTCCTCACTCATATCGATGAAAATGGAAACGATAGTCCTCCAATTTGGTTAGAATATTTTGACCTACCTAAAAGAGCTATAAACATTCCAGAATTTGTAAATACGAATACGAATAATTGGAATCATATAGTTGATGCATTCTCAACTTCTGGAAATTATTTCCAACGATCTATCGATGAATCAATCAATCACAGAGATTACAAATCGGCAATACATTATGTAAATCTACTTCTTGAAAAAGAGCCAGAAAACACAAATGGATATATGCAAAAAGCTCGTGTAAATATTTTATCGCAAAATCAAAACCAAGCCATTGCAGATTATAAAATGGCAATGTCTTTAATTGACAAACAACTAGTAAAGGAACCAAAATCAGTTGTTTTATTAAAACAAAAGACCGAAATATTTTCAAGAATTGGTGATTTTAATAATGCAATTGCAACATACAATCAAATAGCAAAATGTAATGCAAACGAAGAAGATAATATAAGCTTTAAAACGAACATTTTAATTGATGCAAACAGGAATCAAGAAGCAATTGAAGAATGTAATCGTATTTTAAAAAACAAACCCCAAAACACAAGATTTCTTTCAATTAGAGCTTCTCTATACATGTCAATTAATGAATTCCCCAAAGCATTACAAGACTTAAACGTATTATTAAAAGCTCAACCAAACAACAAAGACTTTTTGATGAAGCGATTAAACATTAATTATATGCTTGTACGTGCTGATGATTGTATGAAAGATATAAATCAAATACTTAAAAATGGCACAAATGAATATATGGTTTATTTCATCGCAGCTCAAATTTATGATGCTCGAAATGAAAAAGCTGAAGCAATAAAATGTGCCAAATCAGCAATAAACATTATAAATACTACATCATTATCAAATCCAACACCTGAAGCTGAAAAGAAAAAGGTTATCGATTTCTACAATGTTATTTCAAAACGTTAAATATCGAACAGACTACAAAAAATGATTCACAAGTCTTTCCATATTAAAAACTGTTCGGCTCAATTATCGTCCTTTTCTCATAACAGTGGGAAAGAATTTGCAATTACGTTGAATTCATCAAACAATCTTACATTTGAGGAACAACTTCAAGATATATATAATGCATTAAATAACATATTAGTAATAGAAGAGATTCCAAAAGAAAATTTACGATTTTCTCGATTATATGTTAGTGATATTATAAATCAAAAACCTATCTTTTTTGAAAGTTCATTATTTTCTTTTTTGAAAGACGATTCTTGTATTTCTATTATTCAACAAGCACCTCTTTGTAATTCAAAAGTTTCACTTTTTATTCGACTTTCACAAGCAGAAATTCTTGAGAAAACAATACTAAACAATGTTCTATTCATTAAAGAGAAACAGCATGAATATTTATGGACTTCAAACTTTGATTTACCTCCAAATCAAAATAGTTATGTTCAATCGTATTCGCTTGTCGAAGAATTAGATAAAGTTCTTGTTTCACATGGAGCCAGTCTTGCCAACAATTGTGTAAGAACTTGGTTTTATGTTACCAATATTGACAAAAACTACATGGCAATGGTAGAAGCAAGAAAAAAATATTTCACCGAAGTTAATCTAGTTCCTTCAACACATTTTATTGCAAGTACTGGAATTGAGGGAAAATCGTGCAATCCGCATCGAACCATAGCAATGGAATCGTTTTCAGTTCTTTCACTTGGAAATGCCAAAATGAGTTATATAAATGTTCCCGATTTTATGAACTCAACTCACGAATATGGAGTAACTTTTGAAAGAGCAACACAATTAGAATATGATGATTATCGACATATTTTAGTTAGTGGAACTGCAAGCATCAACAACAAAGGTGATATTTTATTTACCAACGATATTTCTTCTCAATTTGAAAGAGCTATTATAAATATCGAAGCATTACTGAAAGCAGTTGATACTACACTTGCTGATATTTTATACTACATTATATATCTTAGAGACTTTAATGAGAAAGATATCGTATCAAACCTTTTTGCAGACAGATGTCCTAATAAACCTGCAATATTTGTATTAGCTCCCGTTTGCCGTCCTGGCTGGTTAATAGAAATTGAGTGTGAAGTCTTTGGAAAAATAAATTCGAGATAATTTAAAAATGCTGATATCATCTAATTCCCATTAGATGATATTTAAAATTGTACACTTATACAATTAATTAGCTTTAAGTTCATAATTATCTTCATTTAAAATTCAAAACTAAAATCGCATAACTACAGATAATTTAATACATTTGCACAAAAACAAAGACATATAAACATGTACAGATCACATACCTGTGGAGAGCTTCGCATTGGCGATGTAAATAAAACGATAACCCTTAGCGGTTGGGTGCAAAAAGTAAGAAAAATGGGTGGAATGACCTTTGTCGATCTTCGTGATCGTTACGGTATCACTCAAATTGCATCGGACGAAAGTATAGATAAATCTGTTTTCGAAAAAATGAATGAGCTTGGTCGTGAATATGTTATCCAAGTTACAGGAATCGTTATCGAACGTCATAGCAAAAATAAAAACATCCCAACTGGCGATATTGAAATAAAAGCAGAAGTAATAAATATTCTTAATAAATCAGACATACCTCCATTTACCATTGAAGACGAAACCGATGGTGGTGAAGAGTTAAGAATGAAATATCGATACCTAGATATTCGAAGAAATCCAATGCGACATAATCTTGAAGTTCGTCATCGTATTGCACAATCAGTACGAAATTTCTTAGATATGCAAGGTTTCTTAGAAGTTGAAACTCCTGTTCTTATTGGTTCAACTCCCGAAGGAGCTCGTGACTTTGTAGTTCCATCGCGTGTATGGCCGGGACAATTTTATGCATTACCACAATCGCCACAGCTTTTCAAACAATTATTGATGGTTGGTGGTTGCGATCGTTATTTCCAAATTGTAAAATGTTTCCGCGACGAAGATCTTCGTGCCGATCGTCAACCTGAGTTTACTCAAATAGACTGTGAAATGTCGTTCGTTGAGCAAAAAGATGTTGTTGATACCTTTGAAGGATTAGCAAAATTCATTTTCAAAAACGTAAAAAACATCGATTCTCCCGAAGCATATCCACAAATGACCTATGCCGATGCAATGGAAAATTATGGTTGCGACAAACCAGATATTCGTTTTGGAATGACTATCAAAGACATTACCTCACAAGTTAAAGGTAAAGACTTTAAAGTTCTAGATGAAGCTGAATATGTAGGAGGAATAGTTGCCGAAAAATGTGCAAACTATACCCGTAAAGAACTTGACGAACTAACTGAATGGGTTAAACGCCCACAAGTTGGTGCAAAAGGTCTTATTTACATAAAACTTAACGATGATGGTACAGTAAAATCATCTATCGACAAATTCTTTAGTCCCGAAGAGTTAGTAAAAATAACTCAATCGATGGGAGCAAAACAAGGCGACTTAGTTTTAATCCTTTCGGGCAATAAATATGTTACCTTAAACGCTCTTTGCGAACTTCGATTAGAAGTTGGTGGCAGACTGGGTTTCCGCGATAAAAATGTATTTGCACCACTTTGGGTTATCGACTTCCCTCTTTTCGAATGGGACGAAGAAACACAACGTTTGTATGCAAAACATCATCCATTTACATCGCCAAAACCCGAAGATATCCCATTACTAGACTCAGAACCACAAAAAGTTCGTGCAAATGCATACGATTTTGTAGTTAATGGTACCGAAATCGGTGGAGGATCTATTCGTATTCATAACTCAGAATTACAAGCTAAGATGTTTTCTTTATTAGGATTCACGAAAGAAGAAGCAGAACATCAGTTTGGATTCTTGATGGGTGCATTTAAATTTGGAGCACCACCACATGGAGGTTTAGCTTTTGGTTTCGATCGTTTTGTTTCAATACTTAATGGATGTGATTCAATTCGCGATGTTATTGCATTCCCAAAAAACAATGCAGCAAAAGATTTAATGGCAGAATGTCCTACAGAGATCTCGCAAGCACAACTCGACGAATTAGCATTAATAATCAACAAGAAAGAAAAATAATTGATGAGCGAAATCGCACCATATTCCGACGAATATTTCATGAAGATGGCACTTCGTCAAGCAGAACAAGCATTCGATAAAGATGAAGTTCCTGTTGGTGCAGTTATCGTTTGTAGGAATCAAATTGTAGCTCGTGCTCATAATCTAACCGAAACACTCAACGATCCTACAGCTCATGCCGAAATGCAAGCAATAACATCGGCGACATCAACGTTAGGAGGCAAACATCTTGACGAATGCACCATGTATGTAACACTCGAACCTTGTGTTATGTGTGCAGGAGCATCATATTGGAGCCAAGTTGGTAAAATCGTTTTTGGTGCATACGATCAAAAACGTGGTGTTGGCAGAATTTCCGAATCAATTCTACATCCTAAAACAGCAATAGTTGGTGGTATAATGGAAGCTGAATGTGGTCAATTATTAAAAGATTTTTTCATCAAAAAAAGAAATACAAATTAATCTCATAAAATCATGAAAGACAAAGTAATCATTGGATTTAACGTAGTATTGGCATTTGCCATTGTATTGTTGTTTTTACTCCATTTTAAAGGGAAATCGAATTGCTCAAAATCGACTACCAAAACAGCAAATAAAGAAGCAGTTGCAATCAATCACAGTTTCCCATTGGCATATATCAATTCCGATACCGTTTTATTTAAATATGCATTATATCATAAATTAAAAAACGAGTTACAAACAAAACAAAGTCGCCTCGAAGCAGACTATTCTCGTAAGATGAAACAACTTGAAAATGATTATTATCAATATCAAGAAAAAGCTCAAAAGAACTTACTTACTCGTTCCGAAATGCAACAACAAGAAATGAGTTTTCAACAACGTCAACAAGAGCTTGGATTATTAAATCAAAAACTAACTGCTGAACTTGGACAAGATGAACAAGCAATGCAAAAACAATTATACGATAGCGTTAAATTGGTTACTGATGAATATAATGAAGAATTTAAATATCAAATTATCTTCAATAGTGCAACATCAGTAAGCATTATAACTGCCGACAAAAGCCTTGATATAACTGAAGAAATTGTAAAGCGTTTGAACGATAGATACAAGAAATAAGCAATTGAATTTCACAAAAAAGGCTTCAAAACAGTTAATCTATTTTGAAGCCTTTTTATTTTAAAAGATATCTTAAAAGATTAAATTGGTTTTAAAATCTTAGCAATTTTTTCGTTTTTCATAACAAAAGAAGTAAATATAAAATTCCATACTAATGTAATTGGAATAGGCATTACACTCAACAAAAATTTTCGATATGCTTGTAAATATTCTGGGAAGAAATGAATTGGTAAGGCGATGTCAAAAAACTTAAGTAAAGGTACACCTATAAGCATACCCGACAAATAAATAGCATAATAAACAAGAAGTGTAATAATTGAAAAATGATGTTTAAACACTAAATAAGTATTTAATAAGTATGAAAAGAAAATAGTTAAAACACCAACAATAATATATGTTGCCAATAAATGAAAATCGAGAACCTTAAGAAAAATAAAATTCAAAATCAACGTAACAAGAGTCATACTCACTCCAACTACAGCAAAACCTAAAAACTCATTTAATTTTTCTCTTTTTTTAGAATCTTTCACCCAAAACGTGAAATTATTGACAAAGGATACAATCATTAAAATAATTTTAATTTTTACTATTTGCGGGCAAAGCTACTGAAAAAATTAAAAACGAAACCTATTTCCCTCACAAATAGTATTAAGTATAATTTATTACATTTGTTCGATTTATTTAAAGCCATATTGATGAAAGGTATAGTATTTATTCTTCTTTTGTGCACATATACCTTAAGTTATTCTCAAGTTTTTACGGTTGACAATTGCTATATAATAGGGAAACAAGGAATAAAAACATCACCTGCCAATTTTAACAATAAAGCATTCAACGAATTTATATCAAAAATGCTCCCTCCAGTAGAAATTATTGATCAAAAAATTGACGGACATGTATTTGTGAATCTAATTGTTAGAAATAAAACAATAGCACAAACAACATTAATGTATGGCATTAGTTCACTTATTGACAGCTCTTTAGTAAACTACTTAAAATCGGCTCGAATCGAATGGATTGGTTCTGAAATTTTAGATACAAACCAACGAGTAGTTATAGGTATAAAGGTAAATTATCGAAATTGTACCATAAAAAATATATTAAAAACAAATCTTACGCAATTCTTTAACAATAACGAAGTAAACCAAATAGCAATAAAGCAATTTAAAGATTACTATAATAAATACGATGCAATTTACTTTTTCGACTCAACAAATTACGATTATTACAAAAGAAAAATCCCTCAAAATAAAGCTCAAAAAATAGAGTCAGATTTACAAAAACTGTCATGGTATAAACCAGAATATATCGACAAACAGTTTTTATTTGATTATGATAATAACTCAATTTTGAATGTTATTTTACAGGCGAATGATTCAGTATATATCGTTGAAAACAACAAACTTATTTTTAACGAAATTGGTCATCTTAAATTCATTAAAAAGAAACAAAAGGAATTCGTAATTGAACTTGAAACTAACTGTAAATCATGCAACAAAATAAATAAAACGCGTTGGTTTTATTTACAAAAACAAGAAACAATTAATCTTTTAAATTCAGTAACATCATATAGTAATTTCCCCGAAATACTCGATAGTTTAAGCTTTAAAAAAACAGTAATTACAACATCAGATAATACATATTTACGATCAAGTTCATTTTATTTAAATGATCCATACAATAAATGTACTGGATATTCCAGTGAAGAATATAATTGTTTAGTTCTCAAAACATGGGGGAATATATATGGTGAAATAAATAAAGGCACAGTACTTAATGTAATACAAGAATACACCGATTACACAAAAGGGAAGTGGTTTTTTGTAATTGCAAATAAAACCGATGGTCTTTCCCTCGGATGGATTAGTGAAAGGGATGTAAAAGATTATAATTAGGATTAAGGAATTTTGATCTATTTATTATACTTTTCGCATTGTTTTTACGTACATTTGATATATTATTTTTTGAAATTATAACTAAAAAGATATGAAGCATTTAGCATTTTTTCTACTCCTTTTACCATTTCTATCGTTTTCTCAAACCGATTCGATAGTTAATTACACCGACATTAACGGTATGAAACAAGGTTATTGGGTAAAGAAAGATGCAAACGGTCAAAAAATATATGAAGGGTATTTTAAAAACAATATTCCTTACGGTGAAATGAAACGTTATCATGCAAATGGTGTTCTAAAAGCAACAATGGTTTTCGACAAAAAAAATCAATCAATAGTAAAAGTAACGTACTTTGACGATACCGGTGAACTTTCAGCAACAGGTTTTTTCTATGACAAAAAACGCGATAGTGTATGGCAATACTTTGGTGCAGAGGCTAAATTAGTAGGTGAAGAACATTATATCAGAGGCAAAAAAAATGGTGTTACTAAAAAATTCTACCCAAATGGTAAAGTTGTAGAAGAAATTTGGTATAAAAACGATAAGCTAGATGGCCCTTGGATTCGTTACTACGAAAATGGCAGTATGAGAATGAAAACGCAACAAGTTAATGACAAACGTATTGGCGATTTTTATTCTTACTTTGCAGATGGTAAAGTTGAAATAAAAGGTTTTTACAAGGATGATATTAAAGATGGTGTCTGGAAAAAATTTGATACTCAAGGTGCTTTAATAAAAGAAATGAAATTCACAAACGGGAAACTCGAAAACGAAGAACAACTCGACAAAGAATTCACCAAAGAGCTTGAAGATGCTGAAAAAGATAAAGGAAAATTCAAAGATCCTGAGTTAGAATTAAACCAAAATAATGGGTCTCCACAAGGTGGTGGTGAATAATTTTAAAAAAAAAATCAATAACATGTTTTTGTTTTCAAAATTTTCATATCTTTGCAATCCAAATTTAGATACAGATATTAACTATCAATAGTAAACACAATGAAAAAAGGTATTCATCCTGACAGTTACAGGTTAGTAGCATTTAAAGACTTATCAAACGAAGAAGTATTTATTACTCGTTCATGCGTTCCTACAAAAGAAACAATTATGCACGAAGGTGTTGAATACCCAGTAATTAAACTTGAGGTTACCAGTTCATCTCACCCTTACTTCACAGGCAAAATGAAGCTTGTTGACAGTGCAGGTCGTGTTGATAAATTCCGTACAAAATACAAAAGCCATTTCGAAAAGCAAGCTCAATAGTTTTCTTTTCTCTAAGATTATAAGTAAAAGCTCCGAATTATCGGGGCTTTTTTTTTACATTTACGTACCTTTGTTTTGTATTAAAATCATTTACTCATATGAATTATATTTTCTTTGATGATAAAGCATGGCATAACCTTTTGCCTCTCACTTACACCCGTCCAATAGCAGAAATCCGTGTTGGAATTTTAACTATTTCCGAAAAATGGAAGAAACACCTTACTGGAACATTTTCGTATTTAACACAAGATTATCTTGCTGAAAAATTCACGCTTAACATTGAACCAAATAATATTCTCATAAACGGCAGTGTTTGTCCTTCGATAGAATTATTGAAAGCCATAGAAATTCTACCAGAAAACACTTTTTTAACAAAAGGTGATATTCTGATAGCTGCAAAAATAAATTCATCAGAAATAAAAACGTTTTTATCCGAGGCTGATAAGATTAATCAAACAGGATTTGATGGAGAGATTTTAAAAATTTCATTCCCATGGGAAATATTTAAAAATAACGGACAAGCAATAATAAGCGACTTCGAATTATTGACGAAAGGTCGAATATCGCAACCTCTCGGAGAAACAAACAGAGCCATTCAACATGAAAATATTTTTATTGAAGAAGGTGCAAGTGTATTATTTGCAACGCTTAATGCATCAACTGGCCCAATTTATATTGGCAAAGATGCTGAAATAATGGAAGGCAGCATTGTTCGAGGACCTTTTGCTCTTTGCGAACATTCTGCACTTAAAATGGGCGCTAAAATTTACGGGCCAACAACAATTGGACCTCATAGCAAAGTTGGTGGAGAAATTAACAACTCTGTTATATTTGGATTTTCAAACAAAGCTCACGATGGTTTCTTAGGCAACTCAGTACTAGGCGAATGGTGTAATTTAGGAGCCGACACAAACAATTCAAACCTAAAAAACAATTACGAAGAAGTTAAACTTTGGAGCTATCCACAAGAACGATTTATAAAAACTGGCTTACAATTTTGCGGTTTGATAATGGGCGATCATTCAAAATGTGGTATCAATACAATGTTTAATACTGGAACTGTTGTTGGCGTGAGTGCTAATATTTTTGGAGATGGATTCCCACGCAACTTTGTACCATCATTTTCGTGGGGAGGAGCTGGTGGATTTCAACAATATGCTACAAACAAAGCAATTGATGTTGCCGAAAAAGTATACGCTCGTCGCGAAATGCCTTTAACTGAGACTGACAAAAATATTTTAATACACGTTCATGATCTTGATGCTAAGTGGAGAAATTTCTAATGAATATTTTTGGCACTGCAATTGTTTAATCATTATTCGCTAAATTTTTCTAATTTAAACTGCCAATTTGGCTACTTACATATATGAGTTCATTTCCCGAAGATATCTTTAAAAAACTAATGTTTAACGAAGAACAAGAAATAATACCAATACTAACAGACGATAACGAAGACGACGAAGCTACACAAGCATTGTATCCCAATATACTGCCAATTTTACCGCTTAAGAATGCTGTCTTATTTCCTGGCGTTGTAATTCCGATAACAGTTGGTCGTGAAAAATCGATTCAATTAATTAAAGAGTACAGTCGCCACGATAAAATTATTGGAACAGCAACTCAACGCGATGCCAATATCGAAAATCCAGAGATGCATGATTTGTATCCTGTTGGAACATTAGCACAAATCATAAAAATCATCGAAATGCCCGATGGTAGCACATCTGTCATAATTCATGGAAAAAAAAGAATAACCTTCGATGAGCAAATAGCAACTGAGCCATATTTACTTTGCCAAATATCACAATTACACGACATAAAGCCAGAAATAGACGAAGAATTCAACGCCATTTTAGAAACAATGAAAGATTTGGCGATGAAAATAATAAACATGTCGTCGAACATTCCTAATGAAACAAGCTTCGTATTAAAAAACATTCAAAATGCAGGGTTTCTTATCAATTTTATTAGCTCGAATGTAGAAGCAGGTGCTGATGAAAAATTACAACTTTTAGAAGTTGATAATTTAAAAGAAAGAGCCATCTTGCTAATGAAATTTATGGCAAGACAACTACAAATGCTTGAAATAAAGAATGATATTCTTTCAAAAGCACACAAAACAATCGACAAACAACAACGTGAATATTTCCTACAACAACAAATGCGTTCAATTCAAGATGAACTTGGATATACCACTACAGAACGCGATGTTGACGAATATTCAGAAAAAGCAAAAACAAAAAAATGGTCGAAGGAAATTGCAACGTATTTCGATAAAGAATTGAAGAAATTGCAAAGAATGAACCCAATGGCAGCGGAACATTCAACGCAATTGACCTATATCCAAACAATGCTCGAATTACCTTGGAACGAATATTCCGAAGATAATTTTGACTTAAACAATGCAGAACAAACACTCGATGAAGATCATTTTGGGCTTGAAAAAGTAAAAGAAAGAATTCTTGAACATCTTGCTGTTTTAAAATTGAAAGGCGACATGAAATCGCCAATCATATGCCTTTATGGCCCTCCAGGAGTTGGAAAAACATCGCTTGGTAAATCGGTAGCAAAAGCATTAGGTAGGAAATATGCAAGAATATCTTTAGGCGGTTTGCACGATGAAGCTGAAATTCGCGGACATCGCCGTACATACATAGGTGCAATGCCAGGTAGAATTATTCAAAACCTTAAAAGAGTTGGAACAGCTAATCCTGTTTTCATGCTCGATGAAATTGATAAAGTTGGTCGCGATATGCATGGCGACCCAGAATCAGCATTACTTGAAGTTCTTGACCCAGAACAAAACGGAAGCTTTCACGACAACTATCTCGATTTGGATTTTGATCTTTCGAAAGTTATGTTTATTGCAACAGCAAACAACATAAATAACATTAGCCCTGCCCTACGCGATCGTATGGAAATGATTGAAGTCTCGGGTTATGTTATCGAAGAAAAAGTTGAAATTGCAAAACGACATTTATTACCAAATCAAATTGTCAATCACGGATTACAAAAAAAACATATTTTAATTAAAGATTCAGAACTTGAAACTATTATAGGCAATTATACTCGAGAATCGGGTGTTCGTCAATTGGATAAAAAACTTGCAAAAGTAGCTCGTTCGGTAGCTAAGAAAATAGCAGGGAATGAAACGTGGGATGGTAATGTAACTAAACAATGCATTGATGATATGCTTGGAACACCTGAAGTTCAAAACGACATGTATCAAGGCAATGAATATGCTGGAGTTGTAACTGGCTTGGCTTGGACTCCTGTTGGTGGGGATATTCTTTTTATTGAAACCAGCTTAAGTAAAGGAAAAGGTACAGTAACATTAACTGGAAATCTTGGAAATGTAATGAAAGAATCGGCAACCTTAGCGTTAGAATATCTAAAAGCACATGCCGATTTTTACAAAATCGATTCAGAAATATTTGAAAAATGGAATGTGCATGTTCATGTTCCTGAAGGTGCAATTCCCAAAGATGGTCCATCGGCTGGAATTACAATGGCAACAAGTATTTTCTCGGCATTTACACAACGTAAAATCCGAAAAAGTTTAGCCATGACTGGTGAACTTACTTTACGCGGTAAAATATTACCTGTTGGCGGAATTAAAGAAAAAATATTAGCTGCTAAACGTGCAAATATCAAAGAAATAATACTTTGTAAAGAAAACAAGAAAGACATCGACAAAATCAAAAAAGAATATTTGAAAGGTTTAACATTTAAATATTTTGAAACCATACAAGAAGTATTGGATTATGCCGTTTTAGAAGAAAAAGTAAAATCGCCACTAAATATCGTTTAAGATAATTGCATGTACTTAAAATCAATCTATATCAATAATTTTAAGAATTTTAAGGAAAGCGAATTTTCATTTTCAGAAAGGATTAATTGTATAATTGGACCTAATGGTGTTGGAAAAACAAATCTGCTCGACAGCATCTACTATCTTTCATTTTGCAAAAGCTGTTTTAGCAATGTCGATTCAGCCAATATCCATTTCGATGAAAAATATTTTGCATTACAAGGAACGTATTTGCGAAACGACTCAGAAACAAATATTTACCATTGTGCGTTAAACAAAGACAAAAAGAAAATATTCAAAAAAGACGACAAACAATACGATCGTCTTTCCGACCATATAGGTCAAGTTCCATTGATAATGATTACACCTTACGACATTTTGTTAATCAATGGAGGTGCCGATGAACGTCGAAAATATTTTGATGCATTTATTTCTCAATTCGACAATGAGTACTTAGTTACCGTCATCAATTTCAATAAATTATTAGCCGACCGGAACAAACTTCTAAAAGACGATTCAAACAATACTGATACCGATTTATTTTCTGTTCTAAATGAACGTATGGCATATTTTGGTGAGAAAATCCACAAAAAGCGCAAAGAAGTCCTTGAAAACATCATACCCATTTTCTCAAAATATTATTCTGAGATTGCAGATAATGAGCTCGTTTCGATATCATACGAATCGCAATTAAATAAGAACAACCTGCTTGCTATGATGGAGAGTTCTTTTGAACGAGACAAAATAATGGGATATACCTCAGCAGGCACTCATCGCGACGATTTTTCTTTTACAATGAATGATGTTCCAATAAAAAACTTTGGTTCTCAAGGTCAAAAGAAAAGTTTTTTGCTGGCACTTAAATTTACACAACAAGAATTTACATTCAATAAAATGGGCATTAAACCCATTCTTTTACTCGACGATTTATTCGATAAACTTGATAAAGCCCGAGTTGAAAAAATAATTGGAATAGTATCTTCCGATTTATTTGGACAAATATTTATTTCTGACACAGATAAAAGCAATCTGTCTACCCTATTCCCTAAAGAAAACGCAACGATTATCGATTTAGCCAACCAATAAAACCTCATCAATGAAAAAACTCATCTTAGCATTTTTATTAGCAATTCCTTTTTGGTGTTTAGGTCAAGATCCAACATCAATAAAATGGAAACAAATAAAAACCAAAGAGTTTCGCTTAATTTATCCCGAAAATTACGACAGTGTTGCCAAGCGAATTGGATCTATGTTGTTGATTGAAAACAAATTTGAAACCTTCAATATGAAATGTAAACCTCGACGCATTTCAATAGTATTACATAACCAATCGTCGATGTCGAATGGTTGGGTTGGAATCGCTCCTCGTAACGCAGAATTCTTTCACACTCCAATGCAAACAACTCTTTCACCAATGGATTGGAATGCATCGCTCGTTTTGCACGAATATAGGCATGTCATTCAATTTGAAATGTTGCGACAAGGTTTTACTGGCCGCGTATTATATTACTCATTGGGAAACATTGGATGGGCTATAAAATCAATGACAACTCCCGCTTGGTTCTTTGAAGGAGATGCAGTAGCTACAGAAACAGCCTTAAGCAAAGCTGGCAGAGGTCGATCTCCCGAATTCAATAAGGGTTTAAGAGCTCAGTTGCTCGAAAAACAAAAATATTCATATGCAAAAGCGACCTGTGGTTCATATAAAGATTTCATTCCAAATCATTATGTCTTAGGGTATAATCTTGTTGCCTATGGTAGATATGTTTGGAATGCTGATTTATGGAGAAAGGCTCAAAAACGTTCAGGTACAATATTTGGATTTACTCCATTTAGCAGAGGTATAAAAAAAGAAACTGGTTATAGTAAATACGGATTTTACAAATTAGCATTAAACGATTTGAAAATTTATTGGGAAAATCAACTTAAAAATCAAAAATTTATTAGTTATTATCCATTAAAATATCCCACAAAAAAAACATTTACAAATTATAAATATCCTTGTCAGTTAAATGACAAAACGGTTATAGCACTCAAATCGGGTATGGGAGATATTCCGACAATTGTAAGCCTTGATGGTGAAGGTAATGAAACAACAATAGCTGAAGTAGCTTCATTAACTTATGGAAATCCAATTCAAAGCAATGGAAAACAAATCGTTTGGGTTGAAGAGTTTCCAAATATCCGTTGGACAAATAAATCATATTCCGACATAATGTTATATGAAACAACAAATAAAAAAGCCAAAAGACTTACACATAAGCAACATTTATATGCTCCAGCAATTTCACCCGATGGAAGCAAATTAGTAGCTGTTGAAGTAACTGAAAAAGGTATATATCGAATAGTAATATTGGATGCTAATACTGGGAAAGTCTTAAAAAGAATTCATTCACCAGAAAACCAATTCATAAACACACCACATTGGGCAAATGACAACAAAACAATAGCGTGTATACTTCTCAGTAAAAATGGAAAGTCCTTATCGACATTAAATTCTGAAACGAATAAATTTACAATGTATTCACAACCCTCTTTTGTAGATATTTCTGAAGCTTTTCTTTACCAAAAATACATTGTTTTTGCCTCGGAACATAACAGTATAAATAATGAGATTTACGCATTAGATACCGTTTCAAAACAATATTATCAAATTACAAATACACGTTTTGGTTCACAACATCCATCAATTAACTCATATAATGAACTCCTTTTTGCAACCTATACTTCCAATGGTAACATATTAGCAAGCATTCCATTTGACGATAAACAATGGACAAAATATGATTTTACAACATATAAAACAGATTCGTTAGTTTTAGGTCTTCAAAAAGATGAAATTGGATTACCAAATTTATTCGATTCAACACAAACATTTGATCTTAAAGCAAAACCATATAGAAAATTGACCCATTTATTCAATCCTCATTCATGGGGATTTCTTATGGATATAACAGGCACAAATTTAAATGCTTCAATTACATCTCAAAACAAACTTGGAACGATGTATGCAACTGGAGGTTACACGCAAAATAACATTGGCACAAAAAAAGGATTTGCTACACTTATGTATACTGGGTTTTATCCAATTATTCAACTTAATTTTGAATCAGGAATGCAAGGTAAATTATATGAAACAATTGGAGATTTTAACATAACTGATACAATGTTGCTATACAAAAGAACGCAATTTAGCCAAATAATTAGTTTGCCGTTTAACCTTTCTTCACACAACTATACTACAGATTTAATGCTTTCAATAACAAATCAATTTTTAACAACAGGAAATACTTCGGTAGATATTTATAAAAGGAAAAATGATAATAGCGCTAATGTCCTTCAAGAATCATTTACGGCTCAAAATTCAGCATATTATGATTACATAGACCTGAACTTAACATTTAATAATAGTAAAGCATCACCTCAAAAAAACATAACACCAACTTTAGGACAAAACTTTGAAATAGGTTATGTAAAATTTATACCGATATTACAAAATAGCAATAAAACATTTTACAATTATTCAAGTC